>Ga0315908_10000100_pt1 | contig 68022 bp, 47 predicted proteins | sample LakEriMetagenome_12_FD_203520 | JGI IMG/M metagenome (GOLD analysis project Ga0315908, IMG submission 203520) | Freshwater fungal communities from buoy surface, Lake Erie, Ohio, United States - Buoy 4 MA124 | ecosystem: Environmental > Aquatic > Freshwater > Lake > Lake biofilm | place: USA...
TTTTAGGAGAGATTTTTTTAGGTTTATGATATGACTTTGAAAAATTCCATTCATATTTTTGAAATTGTAAATCATCTACTATTTGTTCAGCTTTCATTGATTGGATTATTTTACCATTATTTTTGATTGTAATCCAATTTGCTGCAAGCCTACCATTAAATTTATTAGCAAGAGAATACGTGTAAGCCCCTGCTTCAGTAATAAGTAGAGGAGAACCTTTAGCTATATTACTCAAATCAATATTGTCTAACAACACATCACCTGCAAAACATAAAGGTCCGGCAATTGCATCTTTCCCATTATTAAACTCTTCACCATTTTCAGAAATAATTCTGTGTGGCCATTTTAACAATGTTATTTTTGCTAGTTGATCAGTTCCAACATCAACAATAGCCCATTTTTTTCCTCTTGAATTTTTTATAGATTCAATTTTAGTTAATAAAGAAACTGCATTACCTACTAATGCGTGTCCAGGTTCTATACTGTAATTAAATTTAATGTCTTTTAGTTTATTCATATAATTACACCAATAATCTATCGATGGAAACTTATCTGAATTGGAAAAAGGTATCCCAAGTCCACCACCAAGATTAATTTCTGTAATTTTTAAATCAAACTTTTTATTTAAATGTTCCGATAGTCTATTTAATCGATTAATAGCATTTTCAAAGCTCAAAACATTGTCCATTTGTGTACCTACATGCACATGCAACCCGCTGATAGGCATGGATATATTTGAAACTATTTTTTCTACTTCTTCTTCAGGAATTCCAAATTTAGAAGAACTTTCTGCATGAGCCATAAGTTCTTGATTATCTTTAGTTACCTTATAACTTACATTTTCACTTAAATTAATTCGAAGTAATATTTTACCAGTAATTTCAGACGAATTTATAATTGTTTGTAATTCAAATATAGAATCAACATCATCCAACACTATTGAAGCACCTTGTTGAAGTAAAAATTTACAAATTTGAATATCTTGTATAGGTGAATTATAAGAAATATTTTCAACTTTAAAACCAGCATAAAGCGCCAAATCAATTTCAAGTTTACTAGCGCAATCTGCACCAACACCCAAGTCTGCTAGAATCTGTAATACACTTAAAGAAGGATTTGTCTTTATTGGAAATAAAATTCTTTTTTTATCGGTAAATTTTTTGAAACTATTTACATTTTTAGTTAATTGTTTTTCAAACACAATCCATGTTGGTGTTCCAAATTTTTTATTGATAAAATTAATATCTATTGATTTATGCCAATTTTCAAGTTTTGCAATTTGATTTTTTTTCATAAGTAAAACACAATTAATAACTTAAATAATTTAAGGTGTTAAAAATCACTTTATTATATTTATTTAAATATACTGACCAAATATAAATCATTTTTTATTTATAAAACTTAAAATCAACATTTTGAATTTCAAATATGTTTTTATTTATACTATTTAGAATGATAACCAGATGAGCTTTATTATAAGAAATTATATAAATTTTATAAAAAGTGATTTTGGTACATCAAGCAGGACAATATTAATTTCATGTAAATAAATTATTATCATAAAAAATATATTTTTATTAATTTAAAAAAGAGATAAACAAAGTATAACAGTAACAATAACATAAACTTATATCGTTTCTTTTCCTTTGAAAAAAAATAATTTCATGAAAAAGAATTTGATGAATTTAAAAGGTGCTTTCCTATTAGGAGCACTTTCTTTTTTTTGTTTATCGCCAAACGAGCTAGCTGCTCAGAGTGTGTTTAAAGCAAAAATCAATGCCTCTTCTGATGACGCAGAAGAAAAACCGTATGGAACTGCTGGAGATCTTACCTCTTCAGACTTAGAATTTGTGATGGATAAAACATCAAAACAAATTCTAGGCTTACGCTTTAATAACATTAGTATTCCTAAAAATGCATTGATTTACAATGCGTACATTCAATTTGCTGTTGATGAAGTTACTAACATTGATCCTTGTAAGCTTTACATTAAAATCGAGGATAATTTAAATCCTTCTACTTTTACAGAAGCAATTGGAACAATTTCTAATAGAAAATTTATTAAAGATTCGATTTTATGGAATCCAATAGCACCTTGGACTGTAGACGGTGAAGCAGGTTTAGAACAACGTACACCAAACATTTCGAGTTTAATCAAAAAAACCATTAATAATTCAGGATGGAATTCTGGAAATTCATTGGTTTTAGCATTTACAGGGGAAGGAGCAAGAGTAGCGCAAGCATTCGATCGTGATCCTGCTAAAGCGCCAGAATTAGTTATTGAATATATTCTTCCTGTTAATCAATCGTTTTCTATTCTTTCAAGTTCAGATGATGCAGAAGAAAAGCCTACAGGAACAGCTGGAGATTTAACTTCTTCTGATTTAGAGTTTGTAATGGATAAAACATCTAAACAAACTTTAGGACTTCGTTTTGATAAATTAAGTATTCCTAAAAATGCAGTAATTAAAAATGCTTACATTCAATTTAGTGTAGATGAAGTTACTAATGTTGACCCATGTAACCTAAAGATAAAGGTAGAAGATAATACGAATGCTCCAACATTTACGGAAGCTGCAGGAACAATTTCAAACAGAAAAACAATGATAGATTCTGTATTATGGAATCCTAAAGCTGCATGGACGATAGATGGAGAAGCTGGTTTGGATCAACGCACACCAGATATTGCATCCTTATTACAACAAATTGTATCGAAAGATGGTTGGCAACTAGGAAATGCAATGGCTTTTATTTTTACTGGAGAAGGATCAAGAGTAGCTCAAGCATTCGATCGTGACCCAGCTAAAGCACCGCGATTAGTTGTAGATTACTTTGTACCTACGCAAAATACATTCTCTATCTTATCGAGTTCTGACGATGCGGAAGAAAAACCAAAAGGAACTGCTGGTGACTTGACCTCATCAGATTTGGAATTAACGATGGATAAAACATCAAAACAAATTATTGGTTTACGTTTTGACAAATTAACAATTCCACAAGGAATGGAAGTTCAAAATGCTTATATTCAGTTCACTGTTGATGAAGTAACTAATGTAGATCCATGTAAATTGGTGATACAGATTGAGGATACTGAAAACTCAACTACTTATACAGAAGCAATTGGAACTATTTCAAATAGAAAGTTAGTTCTTGACTCTGTTTTATGGAATCCGACAGCAGCATGGACTGTTGATGGAGAAGCAGGTAAAGAACAACAAACACCGAATTTAGCAAGTTTATTAAACAAAATTTTATCAAAACAAAATTGGAAATCAGGAAACTCAGTATCATTTATAATTAATGGTGTGGGTGCGAGAGTTGCACAAGCATATGATCGTGATCCGTCTAAAGCGCCTCGTTTAGTTGTTGAACTTTTAAGTGGAAATGACAAAGAACAACCTAAACCTAAAGCAGAAGTTGGTTCGTTCCCAGTAAATAGAAATTCTCAATGGAAATATAACGATCAAGGTGAATCTTTAGATCAAGAAAACTGGAAAGAAATTGTTTATAATAATGACACAAACTGGGTGTTTGGAAACGGAAAATTAGGCTATGGACAAGCAGGTTTGGGAACAGAACTTAAATTTGGTTCAGATGCTGCAAAAAAACATACAACTACTTATTTACGAAGAAACTTTATTACCAAGGGAAGTAATAAATTTGACTCATTAGTACTTTATTTACTTGCTGATGATGGTGCAATTGTTTATATAAACGGTAAAGAAGTACACAAAGACAACCTGCCTACAATAGTGAATAGCTCAACATTAGCTAATTCTGAGAAGACAAACAACAAATATCAACGCGTAGTAATTGCAAACAATTTGATTGATAATGACACAAACGTAATAGCTGTAGAATTACACCAAGCTGCAATCGACGGAGCAGATCTGGTATTTGACCTACAATTAATTGGTAAATTACCTTATCCAACAACAGCTTCATTTCCAATCAAAAAAGGAGACAACTGGTTATTTCATGATCAAGGAATTGATTTAGGAACAGCATGGACAAATTTAAACTATGAAGATAAAGGATGGGCCAATGGACCAGCAATTCTAGGTTATACTGACCCTGTTTCTACAATAGTTTCTTTTGGTGATGATAACAACAATAAATACATTACTAACTATTTCAGAAAAAGATTCAATGTGAAAGATGTTAACGCAATTTCAGATACATTGAAACTAGCAATCATGAAAGATGATGGTGCAGTAGTATACATTAATGGAAAAGAAGCTATCAGAACAAATATGCCAGAGGGTGCTATTAACTACACTACTTTTGCAAAATCATCCGCTGCGGAAGGAGTGTATGAATCGTATATGATACCTAAAACTTTTTTAGTAAACGGAGAAAATGTAATTGCTGTTGAAGTACATCAAAATGAAGTAAATAGTTCAGATTTAACCTTTGATTTAGAATTATCAAATATTCCAAAAGCATACAATTCAGCTGAATTCTGTAAAAACAACCCTGAGCATATTGGATGTTTTCAATCTGTAGGACCTGCAACTAAAGGTCAATCTTTGGTAATACCTTCTACTCACAAAATGCAAATGTTAGCACAAAGTGGAATGCCATACACTAAAGGTGGAGGTTCTATCACAACAAACTTTGACTTTACTGCATTTGTACCAGAAAATATGACTAGCAACGAAAAAGGACATATAGCATTAAATCACGAACTTTCAACAGGTGCTGTTTCTATGTTTGATGTACGTTTGGATAAAACAAACCAACTTTGGGTTGTAGATAGTTCGCAGGCAATCGATTTTTCTAAAGTACAAGGTACATCTAGAAACTGTTCTGGTGGAATAACTCCTTGGGGAACAGTGATTACAGCAGAGGAAGTTAGAGGGAATACGGATGCTAATCAAGATGGATATGTAGACCAAGGCTGGTTCGTTGAAATAGATCCAAAAACAAATAAGGTTGTTGATTACGGACAAGGGGAAGCTAAATTATGGGCAATGGGTAATATGAGCCACGAAAACGTTGTTATTAAAAATGATGGTGTAACCGCTTACTATGGTGAAGATGCTGGAAATGGACACGTATATAAATTTGTTGCTAATCAAAAAGGAAACTTGTCTGAAGGAACTTTATTTGCTCTAAAATTAGATGCTCAAATGGTAAATAACGAACCTATTACTGCTAAAGGTAAGTGGGTAAAAGTTCCAAATACAACAAAAGAAGAACGCAACAAAGTTTATAGCAATGCAAGTGCTTTAGGTGCAACTTATTTCAGTGGTGTAGAAGATGTTGAAATAAACCCAATCAATGGCGATATCTACTTCACTGCAAAAGGAAACAGTAGAACTTACAAATTCACAGAAAAAAATGATTCATTAATTGAAAATTTCGAAACATTTGTAGGTGGAACAGATTATTTAGTGAATACTCCAAACGGTGTAGTTTTAGAGCCATGGGGAACTGGAAATGACAACCTTACATTTGATGATTTAGGGAATCTTTGGGTATTACAAGATGGAACAAAAGATCATATTTGGGTTGTTAGACCAGGTCACACACAGTTAAACCCTCAAGTTGAGATATTTGCAACTACACCTGATGGTTCGGAGCCTACTGGTATGACTTTCTCACCAGATCATAAATACATGTTCATTTCGATGCAAAACCCAAGCTCATCAAACACAACTAAATTAATTGATGCATCAGGAAATGAATTGACTTTTAATACAAGTACGATGTTAGTTATTGCTAGAAACCGCAATTTAGGTTGCGCACCGACAGCATCTATAACAAAACATGCTGCGTGTGAAACGTATACTTGGAATGGAAATACATACACTGAAAGTGGTAAATATAATTTTACAACGACTAATAAAGCTGGATGTGATTCAACAGCAACGTTAGAGTTAACAATTAACAAGTCTTCTAAGTCTACTACACAACATGCTGCTTGTGAAACGTATACTTGGAATGGTCAAACTTACACTGAAAGTGGTAAATATTCGTTTACAACAACAAACAAAGCAGGCTGTGATTCTATCGCTACATTAGAGCTAACAATAAATAAATCTATCTCTAGTACTGATTCAAAAACGGAATGTGCACCATATTCTTGGAACGGGATGACGTTAACACAAACAGGTCAATATACTTGGACAGGAAAAACAGCAACTGGTTGTGATTCAATTTTAAAATTGAACTTAACTATTAAATCAGACGCTGAATGTAAGTTAGGAATCAACGAGATTGAAAATAAAAACCTACAACTTTTCCCTAATCCATTTACCGAAAAATTACAATTGGTATTTGATGCTGAAACTGAGCATTCAGGTTTGATTGAAATCTTTAATAACGAAGGTAAATTGTTAATCAATCAACCGATTGAAAAGTTTGAAAAAACAATTCAAGTTGGTTCAGAATTAAATCCTGGAAACTACAAATTAAGAGTTTCAAGAGGTAAATTGAATTTAAGTTACCCAATTATCAAAAACTAATTTTCTTAATCATGTAAGGGACTGGCTATGCCAGTCCCTTTTTTATTTCTATATAATTCAAATGATGAACATAAGATTAATATTACCACTTTGTATTATGATTTTTAATACATTAGTTTTTTCACAACAGGTAAAGGATGTAGACGGGAATATCTATACAACAATTAAAATTAAAGATCAATTATGGTTTGAAAGCAATTTAAAAACAACCCATTACACAAATGGAGATAAGATACTTAACGCAAATAAAGCATCTAAATGGGTGAATCATGATACTTTACCACAATACATGCAACACAAATTAAAAAATGATAAAGTAGTCTATTACAATTGGTATGTAGTTAATGATAAAAAAGGAGTTTGTCCTTCAGGATGGAAAGTACCAACTCAAAAAGACTTTAATGAATTAATTCTTTCTTTAGGAGGCAGCGAAAAAGCAGGTTTAAAAATGAAAAATTTAATGGCTTGGGGAGATACTACAAAAATGATGGAGACAACTATTTTTAATGCTTTACCCTCTGGCTTTGTAGAAATCTCTGGGATATTAAATCAGGAGAATATCAGAGCTTGTTGGTGGTCTATGGATGAGCAATATAAAGAAACGGCATATAGTTATTCCATTGGGAATATGGGTACTCATATAATAAGAGATAAATTTTACAAGAAACAAGGGAATTCTATTCGCTGTATGAAGAGTTTGAGGGAGGATTAATATTCTCCTCCCACTACTCTGTTTTTGTACTTTAAATCGCTTGTGAAAGGCAAAAAAGCAGGTTTTTTGGTTAACCCTATTGTATCTGTTAAAGAATGTATAAAAGAAATCAATTGATTTATTTCTTTTTTAGATAGTTTTAATGGATTTGCAGGGAGTGTTTGATTGTCTAATATTAGTTTTTGACCTACTGCCCCACCTTTATTATAAAATTCCATCACTTGTTCTAAAGATGCATATTCCCCATGATGCATGTAAGGATACGTTAGTTTGGCATTTCGTACTGTAGGAGTTTTAAAAGAATACTGATAAAAATCTACTTTTTCCTTCAATAATGCATTTCCTCTACCTTTATCCGAATCTACTTTTTTTGTTTTTGGATTTTCAAAAACACCCAAAACTTCGCTTTCTGAATCTAAAAATAACGGTGGAACGGTTCCGTTAAAAATAGGTGCAAAATGACAAATTGCACATTTTCCTTTCCCCATAAAAAGATTAAATCCAGCTACTGCTTCTGCAGATAATTCTTTCTTTTCATTACGAATGTATTTATCAAAATCAGAATTTAGACCTACCAACGATTGAATATAGGCTGCTATGGCAAATTGAACATTTTTAAACGTCATAGATTCTTGTTCCTTTGGAAAACATTGGTTGAAAAGTGATTTATAACCTTCACTTTGCTTCAAATTTTTAAGAATCGTAAAATAATCAGTATTAAACTCTTTTTCATTGTGAACTACATGCTCCATCTGATCTTCAAAAGAAGAGGCGCGCATATCATGAAAAAAACGAGTGCTAAAAATCGCATTAATCAACCCTGGAGCATTTCTGTCTAAGTAACTTTCACGATTTAAGGCATAACTTTTATTCATTTGATCTGAAAACCCTTTATTTGGTTGATGACAACTCGCACAGGCTCTTTTACCATCGCTAGAAAGTATCGGATCGAAGAATAATAATCTACCCAAATCTTCAACGGATTGATTTTTGTATTCCAAAGGGACTCTACTGTAATAATTTGGGTTAACTAACTTAGCGTCAAATATACTTTTTACACGTAAATTAATAGCAGAAGGAAATTGCTCATACTCATCAGGAAATTCAATTCCTAACTCACTTTGAATGATAAACAATTCTAAAAAAAGAGGGTCAACAAATTCTTTGACAATTTTAGAATAATCCAACTTTTCTTGCTTGGTGCTTAACAAATAACTTTTGAAGTTATCATACAAGGTCATACACTTGCTATACCTCTGTTCTGGAATTTCTGATTTGAATAACATTAAATCAGATTTCATTGTGTTTATTGATATGATTCCATCTGAAATAAAATCATTAGAACCAGGAGTGTCAAAACCAGATAAGGAAAGGCTAAATAGACGAATAAGTTCAATTCTTGAAGCATTATAAAAATCACGCGTATATAGTTTTGCTGGTTTTACAGTAGTTAAATACGATGAAAATTCGGTCAACAAATTGTAAATAGCTTCACTATTTTGGAGTCTGTTGTCTGAAATAAGTTCATCTATTTTTTGAAGACCTTTCGGTTCGATAATTTTCGGTTCAAAGGAATTTTCTTCCAACTTTGGAAGTGGTGAGCCATTCAAATATAATTTGAAAAATAAGGGGTCACTATTTTCTCCTAAATATTCAAAGGATTTAAATGCATCTCGAAGCTTTCTGTATTCCAATAAGGTTTCAGCATATTTTTTATGAGTATCTCTTTCCTTTATAATCCAATACCTAAAATTTTCAGTTGATTTCAACAAATTCTCCCAACGGATTATCTGTCTGCGGTTTAATTCACTGATTGACAAATCTTCATTCGAATTAAAAAATTGAAAAGAAAACAATAGTAAACCAAAAAATAAGGGTGCGAAAATTGCAAAAACTCTTTTATTTATTTTCATTTTACTTAACTTAAAGTGAAACAATGAAATAGTAGTTAAAATTAAACCTGGACTGTATTTTTAAAACATTATAGCTTATAAACAGAAAAAGCTGCCCACTAAGGAGCAGCTTAATTTTTGTTAATTTAAATTATTCGATAATCACTTTCAATGTTTTACCTTCAGCGTTTTGAACAAAATAGGTTCCAGCGCCAAGCTCTTCTACATTTACTTGTTCTACATCTCTATAAACTCTTACTCTTTCACCAGAAACATTGTAGATAGCTACATCTGTTCTTTTGTTAAAGAAAATTTCTCTAGAAGTTGGGTTAGGAAAAACAGTAAAGTCATTCTCAGAACCTAAAGTTGGTAAACTCAATGTAGACACAGATTCGAATCCAGAAATAGCATACGTTAAAGAATTATTGTAAGGGAAAGTATTTGAAGCATCAGGGTGTTGAGAATTTAACAACATGGTAGCATCATCAAACATAGTACCACCAGTAATTTCAGCTCCTGGAGGACAAGCAGTTAAGCGAACTAAATCTTTGTAAGTAGGATTTGCTATTGACATATCTAACAAATATGTTTCACAAATAGTTTTAGTCACGTTACCTGGCATTCTGTTGTAAGTCAAACCATTCAAATCTTCTTGAACAATCATGTAATTTTTGTTACCTACTTTCATGAAATCAATACCATCAGGATTTGAAAAGTGGATTGTAGGATATGATGCAGAAGAATTTTCAGATGTTTTAGTAGCTGTGTAAGGACCACCTTCTAAAAAAGAACGTACTTTATTTGTAGCTGGATCGAATTCAATTACACGACCATAATAATCTGCAAATTTTCCGTTTTTAACTGAATCAGCAGCAGCAGCATCTGAACCTGGAAAATCAGTACCGTTTACAATTTTGTAACGTGTTTTATATCCATCAACTAATGTTGGGGAAACTACACCATTGAATTTTTTATAATCAAAGGCATCTCTTCCAGTTTCACAAATGTAAACTTTACCATTAGAAAGTTGACCCCACTCTAAACGGTTAAACATAGTTGCACCTCTTTTTACTGCGATAGTATTAAGATTTACCAAAGTATCTAAATTATTTTCAATTGCTAACCAGCTTGTAGGGGCATCATGTTTGTAAACAAATAATTGACCACTTGTGAAATCACCAGCCGTTTTAGCTTCAAATTTTGCTAAAATACCTGGAGAACCATCTTCAAACAAATAAACGGTTTTGTTGTCAGGCATAACAACGCCACCTTCCCAACCAGCTCTACCCCAGTTGTATTGTTTTCTAACTGCTTTAGCATTTGTTGGATCAATTTCTACCATCCAGTTCAAGTTTTGGAATCTTTTTAAAGATTTTCCATTAAAACCTGGAAAACCAGCAGGAGTTGTAGTTCCAATAACAAAATCAGAAGTATCTCTGAAACCTGCACCTTTAGAGAAAATAGCAGAGTTAGAAGTTTGCATCCATTCTTCTGCAGTCCAAACTCTTCCGTTTGCATTGATACCACCACAGTTCATACCTGTTTCACCAACAGTGTTAGAAAAGTCTACATTAAAAAACTTTCCTTTTCTTCCATCAGCTAAGGTTTGTTCTACATGCTCTAATGTTCCATCCGCTTTTTTTCTCAATTTGAACATGGTCATACCACCACCATCTCCAATTTTGTCATTTGCTTGGATCATTTCATGATTAACGATAACCCAACCTTCGTTAGATTTGTTTTTGTCTTTAACAACAGCAATATAATCATGCCATTGTTTAGCCAACTCTTTACCTGCAGGTGAACTAATCGTTCCTTTAACAGGATCTTTTGTAGTAGTAGCTGTTGTTTGTACTGTGTCAACTCCTCCCACGAAAATAGTTTGGTACTTCAATGGTGATTTAGGCATCCAAACAGTTTTAGTAGACCAAGCAGTATCAATATTCACAGGGAACTTCAACTGCGCGTTTGCACAAACTACAACGCTACTTGCAAATAATAAACTAGTAATTTTTTTAACCATAATATTATATTTTTTCACAAATTTAATGTGGTTACTTAAGAGTATTTTTAGCTGAATTTTATAGTTATATAAAGAAATTTGATGGTTATTATGAATAGATAAACAAAAATTTATAGGAAAATTAACATTAGTACAGAACAAAAAACAACAACAATGAATAACAACTATTTATGTGTTAAATTCAATTAACATTAAAAAAATAAATATTCATTCTATATTAATTTATGTTTATTGGTTTATGTTGGTATTTTTGAAATTAATTTAAAATCAATTCTCATGAAAAAATCAATTCTTTTTTCTATTACGTTAATATTATCTGGAATAATCAGTTACAGTTTTAACAAAACATCTGAATCAATTAAATTAACTTCTGAAGCAGGTATTCAATTCACTTCTATTTCATTTGAAGAAGCACTGAAATTGGCTAAAAAAGAAAAGAAAAACATCTTTTTAGATGCTTATGCTAGTTGGTGTGGACCTTGTAAAATGTTAAAGAAAAACATTTTTACACAAAAAGAAGTAGGTGATTTTTACAACAGTAATTTCATCAATATGGCTATTGACATGGAACAAGGGGAAGGTCCGAAACTGGCTCAAAAATACAAGGTTCAAGCTTATCCAACCCTACTATTCATCAATCATAAAGGAGAAGTTGTAGGTTCGGCTTTGGGGTACCAGCAAGCAGATGAGATAATTGCGCTTGGGAAAAAGTATGTGAAGTAGGCATTAGAGACTAGACATTAGACATTAGACATTAGACGAAAAACAAAAGACATTAGACATTAGACATTAGACGAAAGATTATGAAAACACAAAAGATTATTTATTGGTCAACGACTGGATTAATCGCATTATTTGAAGGGGTAATGCCAGCAATAACATCACAAACTAAATTAGCCAAGGAGGGAATCAAACATTTAGGTTACCCAGAATATTTTGGTGATGCATTAGTTATTTTCAAAGTATTGGGAGTACTAGCATTAATCATTCCTAAAGTTCCTACACGAATCAAAGAATGGGCCTATGCAGGTTTTGCATTTGACTTTATTTTTGCGGCAATCAGTCATGGAGCTGTAGATGGAATTAATTTCCAAACGTTTTTCCCATTTATCGTTCTCGCAATTTTGATGCTTTCTTATGTATCTTATCATAAATTAAGAGATACGAAATAAATCACCCTCCTCAATCCTCCCTCCACTTCGGGAACCTCAGTGTAAAAGGGAGGAGGATATTTTAAATTGCACTTTTCGGAGTGCATTTTGTTTATTTACTAAATTCTAAGTTTTGTGATTTTGGTCACAGAAAATATTAAAATCGATTTTTATTTTTGGTAAAAAATAGAATTTTGGAAAAGTCAATCATTGAAAATGGAATGAGTTACCAACGATATAGAGGATTAATTCATCATTTGTTACAAGAAAATAAAACTACTGGTGAGCATCAGGAGGAACAATATATTCAATATACTCAACTGAATGAACAACGTATGAATCGCAATGAAAAGCAAGTAGTTGTTTCGGAAGAATTAAAAAATATCCTTTCACAGTTGGATCATAAAGAAACTTGGGTAGTATTTTCAGAAGCTTGGTGTGGTGATTGCGCACAAATTTTACCTGTGATTACTAAGATTGCTGAAGCTTCAGAGGGAAAAATTGATTTGAAAATCATTATAAAAAGCGAACACAAAGACGAAATGCAGCATTATTTAACCAATGGCACTGAAGCTGTTCCGAAATTAGTTCGTTTTCATGCTGAAACGTTCGATGAAATCGGTACTTGGGGTGCAAGACCTGAAAAAGCACAAGCGATTGCTGAATATTGGAAAAAAAATAGAGATACCATTTCTAAGGAAGAATTTCATAAAGAATTGCACTTATGGTATGCCAAAGACAAAGGCGTTGAGATTCAAAAAGAGTTTTTAATGTTATTAAAAGAAAATGTTAACGTATCTTTATGATTCAATTTTTGAGTTATGAAGTCTTTTCACGACCTAAACCTAAGCAAACAATTACTTAAAGCGTTAGACGAACAAGGGTTATCTACACCAACAACCATTCAGGATAAATCATTTTCTGTGATTATGTCTGGGCGTGATGTAGTGGGTATTGCACAAACAGGTACAGGTAAAACATTAGCATTTTTATTGCCGACTTTGAATATGCTGAAGTATTCAAATCAAAATGATCCTCGAGTAATTATTCTAGTTCCAACTCGTGAATTAGTTTTACAGGTTGTTGAAGAAATTGAAAAACTTACCACATATGTTTCTATTCGTACATTAGGAATATTCGGAGGTGCAAATATCAATACTCAAATTGACCAAATTATGTCGGGCGTTGACATCATAGTGGCAACTCCTGGTAGATTTTACGATGTAATTTTGAATGGAACTTTAAAAACAAAAATGATTCAAAAATTGATCATCGATGAAATGGATGAAATGTTGAATTTAGGTTTTAGGGTTCAATTGAAAAATATCTTGGAAGTGATTCCTGAAAAACGTCAAAACCTACTGTTTTCTGCAACTTTAGACGAAGAAGTAGAAAGTATCATTGATGATTATTTTAACACACCGGAACGCGTCGAAGCGGCTGCACCAGGAACTCCCGTTGAAAAAATTAGACAAAGTGCATTTAAAATTCCAAACTTCTTATCTAAAGTCAATCTTATCAAGCATTTGTTTGAAAAAGATGAAACGATGAATAAAGTGTTGGTTTTTACTAAAAGTAGAAAAGTTGCTGATTTATTATTTGATAGTATTAATGAATATTTCCCTGAAGATATAGGCGTTATTCACTCAAATAAATCTCAAAATTACCGCTTTAACTCATTAAAAAATTTCCAAGATAATAAACACAGAATCTTAATTGCTACAGATTTAGTATCTCGTGGTTTGGATATCAGTGATGTATCTCACGTAATCAATTTTGATATTCCGGAAGATCCAACCCATTACATTCATCGTATAGGTAGAACTGGTCGTGCTGATAAAGAAGGAATTGCGATTTCGTTTATTTCCGATTTAGACGTTGATTTATATGCTAAAATTGAAACAACAATTAATTCTACCATTTCTGATACAACTATTCCAGAAGAAGTTGAAATTACTTCTGCCCTACTTGAATTTGAAAAACCAGAAGTTCCAGGCGTAAACTATTTAGCAAAAGCTACGTTAAAGAATTCACAAGGTGCTTTCCACGAGAAAAAAGAAAAAAATAAAAAGAAGAATCTGGGAAGTAAATGGAAGCGTGAACAAATGAAAAATAAAGGGAAAAAGAAAAAAAGATAAATATGAAAAAGTTAGCATTCATTTTTTGTTTGGTTATTCTATCTAATTTCAGTTTTAGCCAAAAATCAACGGTAGATACACTGCAACTTCAAGGAACAATTTTAAAATTACCTAAAGAACGTTTTGCTCAAAGTTATTGTATATCAGAATCAGAGTGTTATGTGTTAAAAACTGAGAAAGAAGAATATTTACTTAACACTTCTCACCCCTTTACTTTAAAATTAGCCCAAGACAATTTAAATAAAAAAATTCAAGCTAGAGGAATTTACCGAATCAAAGAAGGAAAAAATACGGCTGAATTTAAAAATTGCTATCATCTAAATTTAATTCCGATTAGAATTAGAAAAAATAAAAACTAGAAATGATGAGCATCTTATTGAAAGATAAAGTACTTTTCTTTGATGATGCCTGTATTTTGTGTAATAAAAGTATACGATTGATTCATTTTTTAGACATTCGTAAAACACTATTCTTCTCCCCGCTTCAATCTCCATTAGGAATTGAAATTCAACAAAAAAGCAACTTAAAAGAACTTGATTCAACTGTAATCTATTTTAGAAAAGGTAATTTACACACACAATCTACTGCAATTATATATTGTTTATCAGATAGTTTTTGGTTATTTAAACCTTTAATCATCTTCTTGCTTATTCCGTCTCGCTTGAGAAATAAATGCTATGAATTTATCGCCAGAAATCGAAAGCGAATTTTTAAAAATCAAACGTGTAGTTTGCCAAGTGAAAGTTTGAGAAAGCAGACATTAGACAAAAGATATTAGACAAAAGACGCTAGACAAAAGGCAGTAGGCAGTAGGCAGTAGGCAGTAGGCAGTAGGCAAAAATATTTATATTAAATCGGTTACTTTCAAGTTATAAACTTATAAGGATTAATAACGAAATCATTCCTTATACTATCTTGAACGTATATTCGTTATTTTTGTACAAACATCGATTATATGAGATTTTTACCTTTGTTAATAAGCCTTTTAAGTACAATATCTATTTTTTCTCAAGGAAAAGGAAAATTAAGTCCAGAAGAACAAGCTTACTTATTTCACATCGTTCGAAAAAGTCCGATATTAGAAAAAAATATCGGAAGATATCTTGAGTACAAAGGTCCAATTATCACTTTTGCTAGTGGGGAAACGAATTATGATTCAATTGAATCAATCTTGATCAACAATCCTGAATTTCTATACATACGTACTTCGGAAATTGCAAAATCTCCTAAAGGATTGATAGCAGAAACAGCAAATAAAATGGCGCTTTGGGAATTGAATAAAATACTGTTAGCGAAACGTTTGGAAGATGAAACTGAAATGGCTATTTATGGGACAAAAATCGAACAATTTGAAAGTATTTTGGTAAAAGTATTACCACCCCGTGCTACTAAGGAAGATGAAAAAGGACTTCACCCTCATAAAAAGATCTATAATTTACTTGACCCTAGCATGAATTTCGAAGATCGCCTTTCTATGATCGAAGGTTATCATTTTTTAAATCAAAGTGATCAATTAAATACCTTGGAAGCTATTAACTTGGCAATAAATAAATACGTTGAAAAAAGAACCTATACATTTTACAAAGCGCTTGGTGGTGAATCGGAAACCTTCACGAATATTTTAGTTGCTGTAGGAGATGGAAGTAATACTTCTGGTTTACTCGAGGAACGTGAAAAAGATGAAAATGGTCGTTGGAACAGAGGTTTACCTAAAGCTGTGGGGTTGTTTCCGTATCAAATAGAAATGATGATGAACGATAAAAAGAGTACCTCTATTGAACCAAAACGATTTGCTACGAATAAATTCAAATTAGTTGGAAACAACAAAATCACCAACTTACATTTTGATGTTTGGGGATATAACTCTAAAAAACAAACTACAGTAGTAATTGAAAAAAATGGTTTATCATACCATCTATTTGGTTCAGGTCAAACGCGTTTCTTATCTCCGGATTCGACTTTTTCTGATGGAATAACTTTTCAAACAATTATTAATGAACTAAAAAATGTAAAAATTAAAACCTTACATGATCGAATTTATGGAAAAAGAGGATTTGACTATTGGATAGGGCACTACGAAAAGAAAAAAGAAGATGCAGCCAAAGAAATTAAAAAATTAGAAATTGAATACAATGAATTTGGATTTACCTCCATTAAGACTAAAAATAAAATGTCTAATAAAGGGAAAAAAGAATTAAAAGAACTTAGAGCTAAGAATCCAAATGGTGCTATTGATCCAGGAAAAACAGCAAACATCAAACCTAAAACTGACTCTCAAAAAGACAAAAGAAGTATAGTTCAAGACCGATTAATAGCTGAAAATGAAGCTTATAAATATTACTTAAAAAGCATAAAGGATTTAAAATACGAAAAGGCTAATGCGGAAAAAATCATGGCAGAATACCAACTTAAATTGAATTATTACAATAACTTAATTGGTACTCGTTGGGCAAAATATACCTACAACGATGGCATTTATACCTTCGAAGATTCGACTCTTTTTGATATGAGAACCCAAGAATTTCAGTTCAAAGAAAGCGAAGACACAACATCTTTTGAAGTAAGATTACTATCTATACCTTACTCTTCCATGTCACAAGATGCAGACGAAGTGATGATGCACATGCACTTAACCGATGCTGAACCGGCTTTTGATGCTCGTTTACAAATTCACTTAGAAGATGCATTCGGTTCAGATGAATTTACCTTAGATAAACAATTAATCTCCAAAGATGATAGTGTAGCAGTCAAACAATTGTTTGAATCTATCATGAATAAGAAATTACCAATCATTATGAAAGTGCGTGGACAAGGGGTGGGTACTTGGAACGGATTTAAAACAGTGAAAGCACCCAATGTACGAGAATTAAATGCATATCCTGGAAGTACCCCCGAAGCTAGAAGGGCTTCACGTATGGATACCACTTATCTTCGATTGAGAAAAACAGAATTGATTATTAAAACTAAAAACAACATCACCTTTGAAGTCAATTCCTACACCGATCCTGTTTCTAGTAATTTAGATATCAACAATGCATCCGTTTTGAATGCGATGCAAAAATATAATCTGTCAAAAAATGATGTGCTAAGCGCTTATCGTTCTGCCTTTATTTTAAAGAAAATGAGACAAGAATTAAACATCATTGCAGGTGAATATTTAGACCAACAAACTGCTAAAATTGTACTTGATCGTTTGAATGCAGAGGTTGACAAAGCGAAAGTGTTTATTGGAAAAGCTAGTTTTAAAGTGAAAGAACTTTAGAAAATTATGAATTATTAATGATGAGTGATGAGTTAAAATTTACAAATCAAGTTAGCACTTATATTCGTATAGGATTTATTTCTATTTTTTGTTTTTTTAATGTGTTTATCTTCGCTCAATCAGACCTTGGATCTTGGAATATTCTAAATTTAAAGTACGAACAGAACAAAAAACTAAACTTTGTTAGTGAAGGACAAATCCGTTCGCTTAAATTTTACGACCATTTTCATTATTATGAAATCAAAGGGATGATCAACTATAAACCCATGAAACCCGTAATGTTTTCATTGGGATTTGGAAGTTATCAAACTTATCGTGAAGGTGGAAATTTTGAAACACCAAAAAACAATGACGAATTTCGACTTTGGCCGCAAATCTTATTTGTACAAGAAATTAATCATTTAAAAATAGAACAGCGCTACCGAAACGAAATGCGTTTTACTTCAAATGGATATCGCAATCGTTTTCGCTATCGTTTTTCTCTTGCCTATGCTTTTGGAAAGGACGATAAAGGATACAAACCTTTTCAAACAAGTATTAGCAACGAATTATTCTTCACCGATAAAGAGCCTTATTTTGAACGGAATCGTATTCAACTTGCATTGAATTATAAACCAACGAAAAATACCACTTTACAACTTGGTTACCTACATCAATTTGATTACAAAATCAACGATGAAACTGGTCGAGATTTTTTAGTTCTAGGTTATTATATTGAATTATTTAGAAACAAGGATACTGATAATAACACGGAATCTATTTCGAAAGATTTATAGGTTTGAATTATTTCCTTTACAGCTTTATATCAATACCAAATCTTAATTGAGCAGTTGAAAAATAATTGTTACCAAATCCTAAATTCAAAAGGTGAAACTCATATGCCATACGATGATTTTTAGGGTTCACTCTGAATCCTGCTCCAAAGGTAACGGTATGATGTATTTCTGCGAAAAATTCAGACTTTGAAATCCCAAACTCACCACCTGTGCCAATTATTCCTCGCGTATAATTTAAACCATATCCTAGCTGTGTTGCTATCGAAACTGCCTTGTATTTCAGTAAATCTAAGCCTATTTTCAATCCAAAAATTGTATTCCTAAAATAGGCTGACCGCACGTCTGTAATTCCGAATGAAGTATATTCTCCGTTTTGTATGTAAGGATTAAATCTCAATTTACTTTTCCAATAATCCTGCTGGTAACCTACTTCATAGACATAACCAATTCCTGGTGACCTTGCATCAATAAAACCTAAACCTATCGCCGTTGTTATAGATTTATTTGAAAATTTATGTATTGAATCTTGTGCTTTGCTATAATTTGATATGACAGAAACAATAATTAATCCTATTAGAGTTTTGATTTTCATATTACTATACTTTATTTTTTCTAAATTATAAAATCCATTAAAAATTAACCATTCATCATCAAACATTAAATAAAGAATTCCTTGTGAAAATTCACCAAATATAATTTCTCACTAGCACGAGTGAAACCGGTGTATAACCAGCGAAGAAAAGACGCATCTACCATTTCATCTATCAAATAATCGTGGTCTAAAAAAACAACAGGCCACTGTCCCCCTTGTGATTTGTGACATGTGAAAGCATACGCATATTTAACTTGTAAGGCATTAAAATAGGGATCTTTCGATATCATTTCGTAGCGTTTACGTTTGTTTTTTTCATCCATATAATCTTCTTCAATGGCAAAAAAAAGTTCTTTCATTTTTTCACGAGGCAAAGAAGACGTTTCTGTATGTAAGGTATTAATTAATAATATGGTTTCGAAATCACCAATGGAAGGATAGTCGATTAATTCAACTCGAGCACGCACAAAATCAAACCCATACAAATGCTCTCGAGCAACAATCCGATTGAGTTTGAGCATTTCTCCATTCGCAATAAATCCTGCCTCTGAATTTTCATCCAACCAAAAATAATTGTTTCGAACCACCATCAAGCGATCTCCCCCATTGATGTCCTCTTCGTGATATAAAATCCGACTGCGAATTTGTTGATTGTAAAGATTGGTTCGTTTGTTCGACTTGGTAATGACAGCCACATCGTCGTATCCATAATCACTATAGGCTTTTTCCAAAGCATCTTGTAATTGATCTCCGAAAATCACTTCCACATCTCCTCCTTTGTGCGTTTCAATCTTTGGAAAAGATTTTCCTTCGTAATTTCGAATATTAAACGCATTCAATAAAATATCGGAATCCAAAGATTGACGGACAACTTCAGTCAATCGAGTTTCAAATAGTTTTACTCCAAAAAAAGTCTGTGATAAAAAACGTTTGTCTAGTGCAGGAGAATAATCACTCCCTACAGGTGGTAACTGACCTTCATCACCGATAAATACCAAACGACATCCTTCACCAGAAAACACATATTCAAAAACATCTTCCAATAAATTACGCGATTGAATCCCACCATCCGAAGACATCGAATATTCTCCTATCATAGACGCTTCATCGACAATGAAAACCATATTTTTATGCAAATTCGGCGCAAGTTCCAATTGCACTCTCCCTCCTGCCATTACGCGTTTTCGGTAAATATTTTTGTGAATGGTCAATACTTGTTTCCCTGATTTAGAAGAAAGCACTTTTGCTGCACGACCTGTTGGAGCCAACAATCCTGTTTTAATTTGCATCTCCGTAAGAGCCTTAATATAAGCACCTACCAACGTAGTTTTACCTGTACCAGCGTAACCACTCAATACAAACAAAGGATAATGTTCTTTGGAAAAAGTAAAATCACACAAAGTATCAATCGCTTCGGCTTGTTGTGAAGTCGGAATCATTTGAAAATGACGACCCAAGGTATATTTTAGTTCTTCAAACACAGAGTTACCCAATAAAATCAAAGATACTCATTTGACAAATTGTACAGTTACATTTAAAAACATTAAATTTGTTACTAATACCATTCGCATTTAACAATGATATACAGCAATACTCACTTGGCTTTTGAACTTTCCGAAAACGCATTACATATTGCTGAAATACAAGGTAAAGAAGTGAAAACACTTCATTTTGAAGAAATTCAAAAAAGTACCTCTACCAGCCTTGAGTCACAAGTAGAAAAGATTATTGATAGTATCACTTTCCAACAAAAATATGCTGATTACACTTTATCGTGGATTGATGCCAATTATACATTAGCTCCTACTTCATTGGTAAAAAGTACTTCTGCTGAAACGATTTTTCAACAATGTACAACCATCATCAACCCATTGTGTAGTATAGAACAAAATACGATTAACGAATACGCTATCAGCGTTTTATACAGCATTCCAAATTGGATAACACCGTTATTTGTTAAATATTTTCCTCGTATCACAATACAACATGCATTTGCGCATGTATTACGAGGTATTACGGTAAATACAACTGAACCAACCTTATTTTTAAGCATTTATAAAAATCATATCGATTTAGCGTTATTTAAAGACAAGCACCTCATCGTAGCGAATGCATACGATTATATCAATGAAAATGATATTTTATATTTCACTTCTTTGGTTTTACAACATAATAACTGTAATTTTCAAACAGGTAGTTTACATATATTTGAATCGAAAGAAGTAGATCCATCTCATATAGTCTTATTTTTAGACAAATGGAAGTTGGTCAAAGATTTCGCCTCTTTAAAATTAGAATCTAATAAAGAATCACTTACTAAATTTCAAATCGCGTGCGTATAATTAGAGGATTTTTAAAATCAAGAAGATTTTCACCACCCAAAAATTTTCCTTCTCGACCAACAACAGACTTTGCCAAAGAGGGTTTATTTAACGTACTCGAAAACAGTGTTTCGTTATATAACCTTGAGATTTTAGATCTTTGTGCAGGAACAGGAAATATCTCCTATGAGTTTGCATCTCGGGAAGCAGGTAAAATAACAGCAGTTGAACATAATTTTAATTGTGTGCGTTTCATACAACAAATGACCCGCGAACACAAATTAGAAGAAGCAATTTCCGTTTTTAAATCTGATGTGCGTGATTTTGTGAGACGAACCGAAAAGAAATTTGATTTAATTTTTCTTGATCCACCATATGAAGTTGAGTTTTACCATGAAATAGTAAACACTATTTTTGATCGAAACGTACTGAAAGAAAATGGATTATTAGTTGTTGAACACGGAAAAAAAACGAATTTCAGTGAATATCCTTCTTTCGAAAAAGAGAAAATATATGGCAATGTTCACTTTTCATTTTTAAGACACCCCGCATACGAAAACGAATAAATAAACGTTATCACTTTATGAAGAAAATTGCTTTATTCCCAGGTTCATTTGATCCCTTTACGAAAGGACACGAAAGTGTGGTTGCTAAAGCATTACCATTATTTGACGAAATCATCATTGGTATTGGAATCAATAGTAGTAAAAATTACTATTTCGAAACTAATAAGCGTTTAAAACATATCAGTGAGATATATAGCTTTACCGATAAAATCAAAGTTGAAACTTATCAAAAACTGACTATAGAATTTTGTAAGGATGTTCACGCTAGTTATATCTTACGAGGTTTGCGTGATACCAAAGATTTTGAATACGAAAAAGCAATCGCACAGATGAATTTACAACTTTCAGGTATTGAAACTGTTTTCTTTATGACCGAACCTTCTGTTGCACCCATTAACGCTACTATTGTTAGAGAAATCGCACGAAATCAAGGAGATATTTCACCTTTTGTATCGCATCTATCTTCCTTGCTATGAAAATAATTTTTGCTATATTTTTTTTATTTAGTCTTTCTACTTTATTAGGTCAAGAAGTTGAAATAAAAGGTTATGCACCTGCTTATGTAGATAAAAAAGTACAAATTTTAGGCATTCAGGATTATTTCTCAAATAAGGATACCCTCCTAGCTGAAACCAACGTAAAAAAAGACAGTACTTTCTCAGTTAAATTTTTTCTCAGTAAAACTCAAAAAATCATTATAAAACCTCATAAAAACAGAGGGTTTATCTATGCTGAACCGAATAGAACCTATACACTGTTTCTTCCTGAAAAAGATGAATTTAATGCCTATAATCCACAGGGAAATGAAATACAAATTTCTTTTTACAAGTTGGATTCATCGGATATAAATATGAAAATTCTTGAGTTTGATAACTTAGTTACAAATTTTATTGCAAAAAATTATAAACGAAAAAATATTACAACCCCCATTTTCGCAGGGATATTAGACACTTTCAAAACAGAAGTACAAAAATTCTATGAAAGAGATACAAGTTTTTTTCTAAAAACATATATTAAATATAGCATTGCTTCATTGGATGATATCAATTATGTTGGATATAAAAATCGATATGAAAAATATGAATTTTATATTAACAACAACCCAATAATATATAATAATGAACTATATATGAGCTATATAGAATTATTTTATAAAAAATTATTAGGTAGATATCCAACAGAACTAAATACTAAAATTTATAAATCTATTTTACACTCGAGTCCTTCTATGCTTTCAAATACATTAAGTGAAGATGTCACCCTTAAAAATCCGAAATTAAGAGAATTGATAATGATTAGAGCACTTTCAGAAGTGTATTATGGAAGCGAATATCCAAAAGCAAATATCATCACGATCTTAGATAGCATTCAACGAAAGCCGTTATTTTATGATAATAAGATTGTGGCTAAAAATATCTTATTCAGACTAACACAACTTTCATCAGGAATGAAAGCCCCTGATTTTTTTCTCGGAATGAACAAAACAGATAGCGTTTCTTTAAAATCATTTAACGGAAAGTACCTTTATATCCAATTTGTTGATTTGTCATTAGAAGAAAGCCAAAAACACATTGAGATACTTAAGCCAATGTATGCAAAATACAAAAGTCAAATAGAATTCCTAACAATCGTTGATGAAACGGCTCCACTCACAAAGAAACAACAAGCGTATTTTCAACAAATTCCTTGGAAAAAAATTATAGTACCTTCAACTAATGATGTTTATTCAAAATATAAAATCAAAAGTTATCCAGATTACATCTTTCTTGACGATCAAGGGATGATATACCAATATCCTGCTTTAAAACCTGTACCCAACGGTGATTTAGAAACCGTAGAAAAAACACTCTACACAGTCAAGCGTAGAATTGAAACAGAAAAAGCGAACATGGAGAAAAATTCGATGGACAATATTTACGGGGATGATTAAAAAAACAAAGGGAACATTCATCTGCTCCCTTCAGTATTTATTTCTATTAAATGTGACTCTTTTTCTTAAGTATTTGGACCCAAATTGCTCCTACAATTGGAAAGAATATAGTTACATAAATAATAATATTTCTTTTTAGATTAGACACAGACAATTTATTCAATGTATTTAAAGTAAATAAAATAACAATCAATAAAATGATAACACTTATTACTAAAATTAATTCTTTCATTTGATATAAATATTAATTCTTTAATGATTTATTCTTCAGAGTATATATTAAATCAATCAAAGAAATTAATACAATTAAAATATATAAAACTGATTTGTAGTTAATTGAAAATGAATTTTCAAAAACAGACTTCACATAAAAAGGTATTGATATAAAAATCAACACATAAAGGATTATTCTTCTATAATTCATCAAAAATTTGTTTATGACACAAAAATAAAAAAAATAAAAATTACTCTTCCTCTGTATTCTTCAATTTCATCAATAAAAAATAAGCACCATTGGTCACTACCTCTTCTTTTCCAATTACTTCTGAATTTACAATCTCAACAAAACCATTTTCTTTCGCCCCTGTTTTAACTTCGATCATTTCAAAATTTCCTTCGTTGTGTTGAACAAAAACATACTCTTTATTTTCAAAACGAACGATTGCTGTTTCTGTAACTGTTTGTGCTTTTTTATTTTTTAACTCAATTTCAGCATTCATATACATACCTGGCACTAACGATTTATCGTAATTTTTAAAATGACAATGCACTTCTGTATTTTTATCAACTGTTAATGAATGTCCAATCAAAATTATATCGCATGGATATTTTTTGTCTGGATTTGCATTGGAATAAGCAATTACGTGTTGACCAATCGCTAAGGAAGCTAAATCTTTTTCAAATACAGATACATTTAAATGAATGTCAGCCACATTAACTAATTCAAATAAAACTTCACTTGGGGTTAAGTATTTACCGATATTAGCATTAACTTTAGCTACATACCCATTGATTGGCGACGTAATAGTGACTTTTTTGGAAATTTTATTTTCATCCAATCGCTTTGGATTAATACCAATTAACTCCAAATTTTCCTCCAACGCCTTTAGGTTAATTTTAGCATTTTTAAATTCACCTTCTGCTTGTTGTAACACCTTGTCGCTTGCTGCTTTACTAGCATTCAATTCTTTCTGACGGAAATATTCTCCTTCCACTACTTTGAGTTTTACTTTGGCCAACAAATATTCTTGTTGTAAACGAACATATTGCTGATCTTCCAACATCGCAATTACCTGCCCTTTTCTGACCATCATACCTGGTAATAATTCAGTCGATTTTAAATATCCTCCCATCGGAATACTCACCGAAACTAAATTTTGTGGCGGAACATCTATTTTACCATTTAGGTTTAAAACCGAAGAAATCTCTTTGCTTTCTAGATTGCCCACTTTAATTTCTGCCTGTATCATTTGAGCCTTTGACAACGAAACAAGTGTTTCTTTTGTGGATTCTGTTGCAACTTCTGTTTTAACTTCTTCTGTTTTACTATTACAACCTACTAATACGGCTAACACAATTATATATCCTATATTTTTCATAAATTTTATTTTTTTATTTTCTCCTCGACGGAGGATCAAGGAGGGTGACTTTTTTATGATCACCTCCCTCAATCCCTCCTCAAGGAGGGAGATTTTTAATTCCCTAAATAAATCATTTCAATACCTAACTCATTATATCTCATCAATGCATCTTGATAATCACTTTGAATAGCAATGCTTTGATTAATCAACATCGCCCATTCAAGGTAATTGATTTCACCATTTGAAAACTGTTTGTTTGCTGTTTCAAAAATAATTTTCGCATTGGGTAATGCTTTTTCTTCCAAATTTGAAATTATTTCGGTTTGAGTTTGGAATTGACGAATCCTATTATCCATTTCAATTTGCCACTTTCGCTTTTCTGATTTCACTGCAAATTCCGTCATTTGTGTATGAAGTTGCGCAGACTTAATGCTTCTACCTTGCTTCGATAAAAGCGGAACAGTTATACCAATTTGTCCCGATGTGAATCGGCTTGTATGTGTATAAAACACATTGTCTGCGCCATAACCATACATTGTTCCTGATACTACACCAAATTGGATTTGCGGTAATAATTTTGCTTTTTCAAATTTGTATTGACTTATTGCCATTTGAATTTCGGCATCTAACAACTTTATAGTCGGGTGACTTTCAAACGTGTTTTTTTGACCCGAAAGATTAACAATACTTTTAGTAGCCACTTTTTCAGGAATAAACTCCTTTTTTGTGTTTAACAAATATTGAAACTGTCTTTCTTCATTTTCAATAGCATCATCCAATTGTTTTAACTGTCCAGCAATTTGAATACGTTGATTTTCAATAGTTGTTTTTTCTAATAAAATTCCTTCACCCAAACGAATACGCATTTCTGCCTTCGATAAATAGGCCGCGTAAATACTATCAGCCTGTTTTAACAACTGATTCTTTTCCAATAAAATCAAATATGTGAAATAAGAAATGGAAACCTGTTTCTTTAATTCCTTTTGTTTCAATTCCAATTGTAAATTACTCTTTCCTAAATCTACTTGCGCTATCTCACGTTTGCGTTTATACACTACTGGAAAGTCGATATTCTGACTCACATTTAATCGATTATCGTAATACCTACTGTTTAGACGACCAAATTCAGCCTGTACATCAGTAGGCGAAAATGGACTCACTGATTTAACTTGTTGCTTTTGTGATAATACTCGAAGTTGCTCGCTTCTTAATGCATCGTTGTTTAATAAGGCACTATCTATTGAGGCTTTCAGAGAAATGGTTTGTTGTGCGTTTGCTTGATTACCAAATAAGCACAAAGAAATGATCATTAAGGTTGCATTGAGTGTATTGCTCCCTTTTGAATTTTCAGTTTTGGTAAACATCGCATACAGAATTGGTAAGACAAACAAAGTCAAAAAGGTAGCCAACAACAACCCACCAATAACCACCGATGCCAAAGGACGTTGCACTTCTGCACCTGCTCCGTGACTCATTGCCATCGGTAAGAACCCTAAAGATGCAACAAAAGCGGTCATCAATACGGGACGCATCCTGATTTTTGTACCCATCAAAACTACTTGTTTTAAATTAGTTATCCCTTCTTTATTCAGTCTATTAAATTCTGCAATTAACACGATACCGTTTAATACTGCAACACCAAATAAGGCAATGAATCCAACCCCCGCACTGATACTAAATGGCAAATCTAAAATCGCTAACGCAAAAATGCCTCCAATAGCAGATAATGGTATGGCTGAAAAAATCAACAACCCTTGCTTCAATGAATTGAATGCAAAATACAACAACAAGAAAATCAACAACAACGCAAGTGGAACAGCAATTGAAAGGCGTTGTTTGGCTTCTTCCAAATTTTTAAATGAACCTCCATACTCAACGGTATATCCTACTGGAAGTTTAATCTGTTTCTCTACTTTTCCACTCAATTCCTCCACCAAACTTTGTACATCTCTCCCACGCGCGTTGAATCCTACGACAATACGACGTTTCGTATTTTCACGTTGAATCTGATTTGGACCATCAATCAAATCTACTTTTGCCAACGTACTTAATGGAATTTGTAATCCCGAAGGAGTGCTAACTAACATATTTTGAACGTCTGACACATCTTTTCGTTTCTCTTCAGAAACTCGCACAACAACATCAAAACGTTTTTCTCCTTCATACATCATACCTGTAGATTGACCTGAAAAAACAGTATTTATTGTTCGATTAACTTGTTCGATTGTCAATCCATATTGTGAAATTGCTGAACGATTGTATTTTATGACAATTTGAGGCATTCCAACAACTGGTTCAACAAACAAATCAGCAGCACCCGAAATTCCCGATACGATTACACCTAATTTATTGGCATAATGCGCCAATGTATCCAGGTTCTCTCCATAAATTTTACAAACTACATCCTGCCTTGCACCTGTCATTAACTCATTAAATCGCATTTGTACAGGATATTGAAAACCAAAAGTTACTCCGGGAACATCCTCCAATTCTTTCCCCATCTTTTCTGCCAATTCATCAAACGTTTTAGCAGAAGTCCACTCTTTTTTATCTTTTAGGATAATCATTAAATCCGTCGCCTCCATCGGCATCGGGTCTGTTGGAATCTCACCACTTCCTGTTTTTCCAACCACCTTTATGACTTCCGGAAAACGTTCTAACAAGATTTTTTCCGCTTTTAAACACGCCTCCAGCGAACCTTGTAAACTTGTTCCGGTCAACACACGTGTTTCTACCGCAAAATCACCCTCTTCCAGTGCAGGTATAAATTCTCCCCCTAATGTCATCATCACCAAAACTGCTATTGCGAACAACCCCAATACTATTGAAATTACTGTTTTTGGAAAATTCAAAACGCGTTCTAAACTTTGCTGATAAATTCGTTCTAATCCAGCCATTAATTTATCAGAGAAATTAGGTTTGTGAGACGCTTTTTTGGATAAAAGTAACGCACTCATCATTGGAACGTACGTTAAAGACAAAATAAAGGCACCTATCAACGCAAAAGCGACTGTTTGAGCCATTGGTTTAAACATTTTTCCTTCAATGCCTTGTAGCGTAAATATTGGCAAATAGACCACCAAAATAATAATCTGTCCAAAAACGGCACTATTCATCATTTTAGTAGCGCTTTGCTTGACTATACCATCCATATCGCCTTGACTAAACTTAGAAACATTTTTAAATTTCTTACTATGTGTTAATTGATGCATAGTTGCTTCTACAATAATAACCGCACCATCGATAATTAACCCAAAATCCAATGCTCCTAAACTCATTAAATTCCCACTCACCCCAAAGACATTCATCATAATGATCGCAAACAACATCGCTAATGGAATCACACTCGCAACTAATAACCCCGCGCGGAAATTTCCAAGGAAAAGCACCAAGATAAAAACGACAATCAATGCCCCTTCTAATAAATTCGTTTCGACCGTGCTAATAGCATTGTTTACCATTTTTGTTCTATCCAAAAACGGTTCTATCACCACTCCTTCCGGTAGCGTTTTTTGAATTTCTTCAATTTTAGCTTTTACATCTTTGATAACTTGCGAACTATTCCCACCTTTCACCATCATTACAACTGCACCTGCAACTTCCCCTTTTCCGTTGTAAGTCATTCCACCATAGCGAATCGCATGACCGATTTTTACCTCTGCTACATCTCTTACTAGTAAAGGAACCCCATCATTAGTCGTCTTTATGGCAATTTGATTTAAATCTTCAATCGAACTCAATAATCCTTCAGTGCGGATATACAACACTGAATTGTTCTTTTCGATATACGCTCCCCCTGTGTTTTGATTGTTTTGTTCGACTGCATTAAACACATCATCTACTGAAATTCCAAATGCATTTAATTTATTGATACCAATTGCGATTTCAAATTGTTTCAACTTTCCACCGAAGCTACTCACATCTGCAATTCCTTCTACTCGGAGTAGTTCACGTCGCACAATCCAATCCTGAATGGTTCTCAATTCTGTTTCATCATACTTGCCTTCATATCCTTTTTTAGGCCTAACCATGTATTGGTAAATCTCACCCAACCCGGTTGTGATTGGCCCCATCGAAGGAATACCCACTCCTTTTGGAATTTGGTCTTTTACATTTTGTAATCGTTCTTGCACTTGTTGTCTTGCCCAATAAACATCGGTAGCATCATCGAAAATTAACGTAACTACGGACAACCCAAAACGAGAAAAAGAACGGATTTCTTTTAATCCGTGAATATTGCTATTGGATTGTTCGACCGGAAAGGTAACTAACCGTTCAATATCGGTAGCTCCTAGGGCTGGTGCACTTGTAATAATTTGCACTTGATTGTTGGTTATATCTGGAACAGCATCGATGGGTAATTTTGTAACCTCATACGCTCCAAATGCTATCAAGAAAAGAATGAATAAACCAACTATTAATTTCTGTTTAACAGAAAATTCTATTATTTTATTTAACATATTAATTTAATTAGGCAGATTAATAAATCTAAAAATCAGATTTTTAAAATCAATCAGCTTAATTTAGGCGGTTGCCATATAGATAGATAAATATCTTTTAATAAATGAGTTGAATTTTTAACTCCTTTAACACTTTCTTCGTTAAATAAAATTTGATTTCCCACCACTAATTTACCTTGTTCAGGAAGCACACTTACAAATGAAGTAGCACATAGCGAATGGTGTTTTTGAAATGGAGAATGATTATGTTCTGGATGAGATTTGTCCGTTCCTTTTTCACCTAAAGCATGATCTAAAAACTCACTAAAAGACAAGTTTTGATGATGCTCGTAATGCTCCGTTAAATCACCAAATACATGCATATAATGGAATAATTCAGTCGGCACCAGGGTTGCCAAAAAAAACAGAATCACAAAATATACGTTGGTTATTTTCATAAATTAAAGGTAAATAGTATTTAAGGATAATTTGCTAACTACTTTGTTAAATTTTCAATCAAAAAACTAATTTAGAATGAGTATACCCTATTTTATTTTGGTGCCAAAAACTCATTTTCCAACCACTTTTGGCACCAAAATAAACACAAAAAAAACATTATTTTGGTTCCAAAAATAAAAAATATAACTACTTTTGGCACCATAATAACATAAAATAAAATGAATAAAGAGATACTAGGCAGAACATTAGAAAAAAAAAGACTCACAGAAACACTCTACAGCCATCGTTCTGAATTAGTAGCCGTATACGGCAGAAGACGCATCGGAAAAACATATCTTATCAGAGAGTTTTTTAACGAAAAAATCATTTTTAGTTTTATCGGTTTAAGTGACGAAAGCAAAACCAAACAAATCAAAAACTTTGTCCTGAAACTAAACGAATACACAGACAACAAATTTAAAAACGAACCTACACCAACTGACTGGTTAGAAGCATTTAGCTTACTAAAAAGACACTTAAAAACAATCAAAGAAACGAAAAAGAAAAAAGTGATTTTTATCGATGAATTCCCTTGGATAGATTCACAAAAATCAGGTTTTCTAAGTGCCTTCGAAAATTTTTGGAACGATTACTGCACCACTCGAACGGATTTAATCGTCGTGATTTGTGGTTCAGCAGCTTCGTACATGGTCAAGAAAATCATTCGCAATGTCAAAGGATTAAGTAAACGCATCACACAAACAATAAAACTAATGCCTTTCACACTGAAAGAAACCAAGGATTTCTTGAGATACAAAGGCATCAAAATGGAAGAATATGAACTTCTAAAACTCTATATATCTATTGGCGGTATCGCAGAATATTTAGAACATATACAAGCGGGTGAATCGGTAGTCGCAACCATAGACCGCCTGTGTTTTCAACCGGGTGCTTATTTAGAAAACGAATACGACGAAGTATTCAAATCTTTGTTTGATGAATATTCCTACCACCAACGCATTATGAATGTACTTGCCGATAAACGAAAAGAAGGTATCACACGCAATGAATTAATTGAAGCACTTGGCATTTCTTCTGGAGGAAAATTTAGTAATTCGTTAGAAGACCTGATCCAATCGGGATTTATACTAAAATACGAAGCCTTCAAAAACAACAAAAAAGTTGTTTTATACCGCATTTACGATGAGTTTTGTTTGTTCCATTTACAATTCATCCAAAAACACAAAGGTTCTTCTTGGAATAACCTATTTCAACATCAATCGTATATTTCTTGGTGTGGATACGTCTTCGAAACCATTTGTTTGAAACACATCGAACCCTTGAAAAAAGCACTCAAATGCGATCAAATAGCCTCAACCAACTACCATTGGAACAACCAACACGCACAAATAGACCTTGTGATAGACAGAAATGATGGCGTAATCACACTCTGTGAACTGAAATTTTACAATGAAGAAGTTTCTTTTGATTCAACCATGTTAAAACAACTTCGAAACAAAGAAAACGAATTCAGAAAAACAACTGGTACGAAAAAAAGCATCTATACGTGTTTGGTATCAACCTTCGGAATAAAATCAAACGAATACAGCAACGCAATAATTTCTAATTCAATCACTATGAACGAATTGTTTGTTTAAAATGAAATTATTATGGTGCCAAAAATGGGTATTTAAACAACTTTTGGCACCGAAATAAATCATTAATTAACAGCCGAAATAATAAAATCAGCTAATTTTTTCGGTCGTAATTTTGAGTCTGAATAATCTTCACCCGGTAGATTTACAGAAAAGAAGGATTCCCAGCTTTTAGGTCTTGTTAAACGTGAAGGATGAGGTGTTGCTAAAAATGCAAACGAAACACCTTCAATTTCCTTGACATAAGGATTTCTGATATCATCTTTTGAGATGGTTGATTTTAACTTAATATCTAATAAATCAGCAACTAAATCACGAGCTTCTCTTCCCCAACAAAGCAATGCATCCGGCCTTACTTCAACGATCTCTTTCTTCATCAATTCTTTATGAATCGAATTACTCGTATAAGAAGGGAGTGTATTGCTTATCGTATTTTCTTGAACAAAATATGCTTTATACACATCCGTTAAATAAATATTGAATTCAGTACTCAATACCTCTATTATTTTCCAATAATCATTCGCATTTGTATTTCTTCCTCCTTCAGCCTGAAGATAATAAGGAGTACTTAACACTATATGATTCCCCGAATGACTTGCTTTAGCATCCATCCCTACAATCATCAACATTTTCTTTTTTTTGTTATCGATAAAAAAAGGTAGATCAAATTGTTTTTTTACAACTTCATGTTGATTTAAAAAATCTTGAAACACTTGATGTACATCTTGATTTTCTATCTCTTTTATTCCTCCATTATCAAAAACTTGATAAATCTCCTTTATTTGATCTACACTTAAATTTAACACTTGGTTTTTAAGTAAATCAATAATTTTTTCGTTGAAATAATTCATTTTGAAGTGAGTTAAAACAATCTAAGGTACTATGAAAAATGTAAAAAAAATATAAAAAAGGAGCAATATTGTTTCTATAAAGTCAAAAACAAGCTTGTGTAATTGTTTAATTTCGATCTTTAGAGCTAAATCATACAAATACACTAAAACTCTACCTTACAAATCTTTAACAATCTTAGGTTTATTTAATTAAAAAATATTTTGGTGATAAAAATAACTTTTTCAAAACTTTTAGCACCGAAATAAAAAAAGTACGATTGCTCGTACTTTGCTTGTATTATATACAATTTAATTTTGAAAATTACTTTATACTAAAATCAAACACTTTAAAATTAGATTGTAATTCTATAAATTGATTTAGACCTTTTACACCTGACATGTAAACAAAGCAATACTCTCCCATTGTTAAACCATTAGGAAAATTGATTTCGTATAAATTATCTCCTACTTTTTTATATTTAAAATCAACAATCGACTTCGCTTTGATTGACTGTTGATACGTAAGACCCAATTGATCGTACTTACCATTTATAAATGTTCTTTTACCTTTTTTTAGTTTAAGTTTGACCAATTTAAATTCATTTGGACTTACTGCTTTTGAATTTGAACCACTTAGTAATAAATTCATATAATTTTGCTCACCAACTTTATTAGTTGCATTTGAATTACTTGAATTTAATTCTTTTGATTCAGGCTGAAATTTAAAATAAAATTTGGTTGTTGGTGGCAATATATAATTTGCTTCTTTACCATCTATTTGTGCAAGACATTTTTGTTTAATACCATAAATTGACAACAAAACACTTCCAGACTTAATCGTATTTACAACAGTAGGATCGACCGAGGTTATGGTTTTTCCATCAGAGAAATAAATCCCAGACTCAACTTTAGATAATTCAACTAGAGGCTGACTAAACGATTTTAAACCTAAAAAAATACAACCTAATAAAAACACTTTTCTCATATCTTTAGTCTGTTTTTAATGTGCTGACTCTGCACTTTTAAAAATAAATAAATACTTACTCTTTAGGTTTTTCAGCAACACCTTTACTCAAACAAAGCTGGAATAAAACAGCTTAATGAATTAAAACCAATTAAAAAGAAAATCAATTAGAAAACATTTCAGATTTCAAAAATAGTATCGGTAAGACATTGAGTGTAATTCATTTTTAGTCTATTATAGTTATCTAATACATAAAATATTTACCTTTACAATAGAAAATTCATTCCAACAAAGTATAAATGATCCTAGGAAGCAAAATAAAAACCATTCGTGAGATGAAAAATTTCACACAAGAATACGTAGCTGAGAAATTAGAAATGTCTCAATCTAATTACAGTAGGATAGAAAGAAATGAAATAAACATTCCTATTAAAACCTTACAATCTATAGCAGAAATATTTAATTTGTCACTTACAGAACTAATCGAATTTGATGCCAAATACTTTTTTAATTCAGTGAACAACCAAACAATTAACGGAGATATCAAAAATCAACCAAATTCAGATTTATTGCAAAAAGCTTATGAAGATCACATCAACTCTTTAAACAAAGAAATTGATCATTTAAGAAGTGTAATTTCAGATTTGATGAAGAAAATATAATCATCAATACCTCACCGGTCTTAATCGTTTCCCTAAAATAGCATTCGCATATTTTTGATCTAATTCTTTTGACCAACCGATTGTATATTTTGTAAAAGGACTGATTTCAAGGGATTCAAGATTTCTGTAAGCAAATGCCATTATTTCATTCGGAAATAGTTCCATCGCAACTTTTTTACGTTTGATAGCTTTTCTCTTAGAATCAAATGGAGTAATGTATAAATCCCATGCGCCAAAAAGGTGTAAAAATTCATGTGCAAAAACACTCGGATATTTATAACTTACAATACAATATTCTACATTGTGATTGCTATTTGCATCCAACGTCAAAGACATCTCATCGGTATGGTAATTGTTAATTAAATACATCAGTGCAATGTTGTCTGTTCGGTGAATCGCACGCAAACGAGCTATTAAACGCTCTCTATCAGATGTTTTCACCTTCGTCTTAACAATTTTAGAAGTGTCTTTTGGTAAATTTTTACCTGCTTCCACTGCCACCTTATCTGCCCATTTATGGATGTCTTTCACTCCTGAAAATAAAGGCTTTTTATACAAAGTAGCAGATAATGTTTTCTTTGAAAACTCTTGGTATATTGGTACCACCCCACTATTTTTACGGTTACAATCAACTTCAATTTCTAAAGGAATAGAGTCTTTAAGAGCTTGAACCTCCAACCAATCCATTCCCTTTCTCAAAGAATCTAATGTAGTTTTAATATCGTATTCAGTCCATGGTTTGGTTTCTTTTGAATCGACAAAAACAGCATATACAACTACTTTTCCCGTCAATCTTCTGCAAACATTATTATTTACTGACGAAAACTTTACATTCATTTTTTTCGTTGTCATACAACCTGTTAAAATCAACATCAGAAAAGTAACAGATACAAAATAGATTGATTTCATAGTGTCTTTTTATACTAAACGCAATTGAATATTCAATATTACATAATTATAAACAAAAAAAACACTTCTTTAATTATGAGTTATAATTTATGAATTATGAGTTATCGCTCAATCATAACTCATAATTCATAATTATTTAAACGTCTTTCCCCCAATCTTCTAATTCTTGTGCAGACCAAAGATCTGGAAAGAAAATACGACGTTGATAACGGGGATGCATGTATTTTCTCCAATCGGAACCTCCTGTAGCCTCTACCACTTCACCTTGCGGTTGTAAATATTTCGCAGCGGCATTGTAATGTGCCATTACCCAAGAAACATTTACGGTGTAATCATAGTGTCGCATCGCTTGAATCAAGGTTTTGTCTGCCTTCACCTCATCGGGGAGCGATTTGAATTTTGCATACAAATTCGTGGTATTATACTCTTCCATTTTACGCAAAAACTCAGCTTTGTATTTCTCTTCAAATAAGCGAATCAAGGTTGATTTTTTCCCTGTTGTATGATCTTTCCCTGCCGCATGCCAATACAAATGTTCGTAAGCATGTTCGATAGGTGTATTTCTGTCAATGGTAGCTCGGAAACGATAATCTATAAGATTGATTGTATCAGTAGAAGCAAACTCAATCAAACGGTATTGCGCACTTTGAAAACCACTTGCGGGTGTTAAAGTATTCCTGAATTTCAAATATTGCTCTACTTCCATTCCTTCTTGCATAATGGAAAATGAAGATGAAAGCATATCAAAATAACGACTGATTCGATTTAATTTCTCTGCAAAAAAAGAAGCCGTAAGTTGGTTATTTGTAGTTACTTGTTCAGCTTCCCACAATATCATTTTAAACAATAACTCATTGATTTGATGATACATAATAAACACCATCTCATCCGGCAAAGTAGTTCGCTGCACTTGCAAATTCAATAAGGCATCTGGCTGAATATAATCCCAATACGTAATCGGTTTCGCCCAAACCATGCCCTCCAAATGGGTTTCATAATTTTGATCAATCGCTGTGAATTTTTCTTCTATGCGTTCAACCAATTTTTGAGTTGTTTCTTTCATCTCTTTAAAGTTTAATGAAAATCAAATACCTCTTTACTTATTACCGCTTTCTTGAAATGCTGAAAAATCAACTCATCTAATGTTTCAAAAGGTGTTTCTTCGGATAAGTTAAATTGATCAATGAGTTTACGAATTGCCTCTTGTTGCTCATTTCCAAATTTCAAAGCGTGTCTGTATTCCGTATTCGTAAATGAAACCATACTGTAAAGAGGTACATAATCATCTGGAAATAATTCAGATAAACGATGTTCTATTTTATGTATCATTTTAAAAATCGGATCCGTAACTTTATCTCTCATTACCAAATAATTCTGTAATGAAAGTTCTTGCATCGCATCGCAATTAGGTTTACGAGCTTGTTCGTATTCTTTAAAAATCAAAGGCCAATTTTCACCGTGTGCTTGCATCAATTCCCACATCACAGTACAATCTTCAAATCCACAATTCATTCCTTGTCCGTAAAAAGGAACCGTAGCATGGGCTGCGTCTCCCATCAAGGCCATTTTTCCGTTTGTCCATGGATAACAACGAATTAATGCTAAAGGTGACAAAGGATGATCTTCCCAACGAGCAGCAACATTCGGCATTAAATCGTAAAAATCTGGAAATACATCTTTGAAGAACTCTTCAACTCTATCTCTGTTAGTCAGTTTATTAAAACAATACTCATGATTATCAAAGGGCATAAACAAGGTACACGTAAACGAACCATCAAAGTTTGGTAAGGCAATCAACATAAAACGACCTCTTGGCCAAATATGTAAACTATTTTTCGCTAATTGGTGTGTACCATCTTCATTTGCTGGGAGTAATATCTCTCGGTAACCATCTTCAATATAGGTTTGACTATAATTAAATCGATCCGTTTTTTGAAAACCGTGGTATCTAACTGCTGAAAAAGCCCCATCTGTCGCAAATAATAAATCTGTTTCGTGATGCGAAACTTCTCCTGTTTTCAGATCTTTTAAAGAAAATTTTCCTGCTTTTGTGTCTGCAGATACACAATCCACATCAAAATGCATTTCGACATTCGCTGAATTACCAGCAATCTCTAATAATTTCGCGTTGATTTCCCCTCTCGATACAGAATAAATCGCTTCGCCTTCTTTACCATAAGGCATCTCGTGAATAGAACCATCTTCTGCATGTATCGTTCTACTATACATCGGAATCGCAATTTCTCTAATTTGATCTCCAATACCTAAGTTATCCAAGGCCTTCCAACCTCTAAACGAAGTCGCTAAATTAATTGATTTTCCAGCTGATAAAGTTACGTTTCTAAGATCAGAACGACGATCATAGGTTGAAACTTGATACCCTGCTCTGGATAAATATACTGCCCATAACGAACCTACTAATCCTGATCCGATGATGGTTGCTGTTTTTTGATTTGACATGTTTTTGAATTATGAGTTATGATTATGAGTTATGAGTTAAAGGTTAAGTTTTGAATTCATTCATAATTCATAACTCATCATTCATAATTATCAAAGCGTTCCTCTTCTCGCTTGTTCCGCCTCGATAGACTCAAACAATGCTTTGAAGTTTCCTTTTCCGAAGGAGTTCGCTCCTCTACGCTGAATAATTTCGAAGAATAAAGTTGGTCTGTCCTCTACTGGTTTTGTAAAGATTTGCAGTAAATAACCATCTTCATCTCTGTCCACCATGATACCCAAACTTTTCAATGTTTCGATATCTTCTTGAATATCACCTACTCGTCCAAATACGGTATCGTAATAATCTCCAGGCACATGTAAGAACTCAACCCCACGCTTGCGCATTTCAGAAATGGTAAAAACGATATCATCTGTTGCTACTGCAATGTGTTGACAGCCTGCTCCTTCGTAGAATTCAATGTATTCCTCAATTTGTGATTTTTTCTTACCATCAGCAGGCTCATTGATAGGGAATTTAATACGTCCGTTTCCGTTCGTCATTACCTTACTCATCAATGCGGTGTATTCTGTGGAAATATCTTTATCGTCAAACGTAATTAAGTTCGCAAAACCTAATACTTCTTCGTAGAATTTAGCCCATTTGTTCATCGCGCCTAGCTCAACATTACCTACCATGTGGTCGATGTACTTCAATCCTGTTGGAATTGGGTTGTACGCTGATTCCCATTTCTCAAATCCTGGTAAAAAAACACCATTGTAGTTTTTACGCTCAACAAAAATGTGCACTGTATCTCCGTAAGTATGAATTCCAGCATGAACTACTTCACCGTTTTCGTCTTTTTCAACACGCGGCTCGAAGTAAGAAACCGCACCTCTTTTGATTGTTTCTTGGTATGATTTTCTGGCATCATCTACCCATAAAGCAATCACTTTCACTCCATCACCATGGCGCTTAATATGTTCAGAAATTTCATTGTCAGAATTTAAAGGCGTAGTCAAAACCAATTTGATTTTATCTTGTTTTACAACGTATGAAACACGATCTTTTACTCCAGTTTCTAAACCTTGATAAGCAAACGATTGGAAACCAAATGCAGTCTTATAATAGTGAGCTGCTTGTTTTGCATTTCCCACATAAAACTCTACATAATCAGTTCCATTAATTGGTAAAAAATCTTGTGCTTCATCAAAGATTTTTTCTAATCCGTAAGCATAATTTTGTACGTTTTTTAAGTCTTTTGTTTCCATTTTTTTACTTTTTAAAAGTTAATTAATCTTGTAACATCTCTTGATTCATCCACGACTTGTAATAATCCTTCACTTCCAAACCTAACGCTTCTTCTGTGATCATTACCGGTTTGAATGGGTCTATCATGACAGCTAATTCATTCGTTTCTTTTTTACCGATTGATCTTTCGATAGCACCTGGGTGTGGACCATGTGGTAAACCTCCTGGGTGTAAGGTAATTTGTCCTTTTTGAATGCCATTGCGGCTCATAAAATCACCATCAACATAGTATAATAACTCATCAGAATCGATATTACTATGGTGGTATGGTGCAGGAACCGCATCAGGATGATAATCATACATACGAGGCACGAATGAACAGATTACGAAGTTGTTACCTTCAAATGTTTGGTGAATTGGTGGTGGCATGTGAATACGCCCTGTGATTGGCTCAAAATTGAAGATAGAAAATGCATAAGGGAAATGATATCCATCCCAACCTGCTACGTCAAATGGATGTGTAGCATACGTATAAGGATAAATATTTCCTTGTTTTTTAATGTTAATTACAAATTCCCCTGACTCAGCATGTGTTTCTAAGCCATAAGGCAATTTAATGTCACGCTCACAGAAAGGAGAATGCTCTAATAATTGTCCGTATTGATTGCGGTATCTTTTAGGCGTTGTAATCGGACTAAAAGATTCAACGATTAATAATTTATTTTCCTCCGTTGCAAAATCCAATTGGTAAACGGTTCCTCTAGGAATAATCAAATAATCTCCATATTCGAAATCAATCTTTCCGTACATCGTTTTTAATGTACCTTTTCCAACATGGATAAAAATCATTTCGTCTGCATCCGCGTTTTTAAAGAAATAAGGAGTTGAATTTTTTGGTGCTGCAAGTCCAATGTGCATATCGTTATTTACAAAAAGTGTTTTACGACTTTTGATGTAATCTGCCTCTGGCTTCAATTCAAAACCAGCAAAACTCAAACACTTTAAATTTTCAGTAACAGCAATTTTCGGTTTCACAGAATATGGTTCACCCATCTCTTTTACCATCGTCGGTGGATGTAAATGGTACACTAAAGAAGACATTCCTGAAAAACCTTCTGTACCCACTAACTCTTCATGATATAAGTTCCCGTTTGATTGTCTCGACACTACGTGACGCTTGTTAGGGATTGTTCCGTTTTTTTGATAAAATGGCATACGCTCAGTTTTAATTTATTTACTAGGCAAAGTAATGAAGATTGAAACCGCCACAGAATGATACTACTCAACCAAAAATATGATTAAAGTCAGAAAAATAGATTAGAAGATTAAAAATTGAAAGATTGCAGATTACAAATTAAAAATTAAAAAATTGGTTGATTTTTTGTTTCCCTCCTTGAGGGTCCCGGTATTTATCGGGAAAGGGAGGTGACAAATTTTATTCAAAAAAACTAGCCTATGAATTACATGTTCCTCCTCTTCGGTTACTTAACTTGTTGAATTGGAGGGGTATAAAGGGGGAGGATTAACATATCAGAAATAATAAACTCTTTATTTCTAAATCTGTGAGAAGATTTTTTGTTTCCCTCCTTGAGGAGGGATTAAGGGAGGTGACAAATTTTATTCAAAAAAACTAGACCATGAATTACATGTTCCTCCTCTTCATTCACTGAACTTATTAAAGTGGAGGAGGGATTAATTGATGTGGTATTTTCAAAAAAAAATAAAAACCAATTGACAAAACACAAAACACGGAACCCCACTCATACAATTGAAAATCAAATAAAAAAAGGCTAAAAACTCATCTCACACCAAGAATTAAAACCATCTATACTCAGCCAAAAATATGTTTTAAACCCTTGTTTTGGCTGAGTATAAATTATTTTTTAACTAAAAATTTCATTCTATACTCAGCCAAAAGTCAATATTAATCATTACATTTGGCTAAGTATACTCATTATGAATAAAGTTATAGGAAGAGAAAATCAATTACTTTTACTTAATAACACATTGATTTCTAATAAATCTGAATTAGTTGCAGTGTATGGCAGACGTCGTGTCGGAAAAACGTTTTTAATTAGAGAAACGTTCAACAAACACTTTGCTTTTGAAATATCTGGAATCCCTCAAGGATCTATAAAAATTCAATTAGCAAATTTTTATAATGAACTAGTAAAGCGTTCAAAAAAAATCGAGAAATATCCGAAGCCTACAAATTGGATGGAAGCATTTTCTTTGTTAGAGAAACTGTTAGATGGTTTAAAAACAAAATCGAAAAAAGTCATTTTTATCGATGAATTTCCTTGGATGTATACTCAAAAATCAAAATTTGTTCAATTATTTGCTCATTTTTGGAATAATTACTGCACAAAAAGAGATGATTTAGTAGTAGTTATCTGTGGTTCTTCTGCTTCTTTTATGGTAAATAGAGTGATTAATGATAAGTATGGATTACATAATCGCATAACTGTACCTATTCGCCTACTACCTTTTAATTTATACGAAACAGAATTATATTTAAAATCGAGAAAAATCCATTGGGATAGATACGCTTATGTTCAATTATATATGGCAATAGGTGGAATTCCTCATTATTTAGAAAAAATTCAACGAGGAGATAGTGTTTCGACCGCTATAAATCGTCTATGTTTTCAAAAGGATGGTGTTCTTGTAAATGAATTTAATCAAGTATTTATATCCTTGTTTGAAAATTCTGAAAATCATATCAAAATAGTTGAAACGCTAGCTTTATCTCAACGAGGAATGACTAGAGCAGAAATTATTTCTAAAAGTAAAATAGCCACAGGAGGAACACTGAGTAATGTTCTAAAAGAATTGATAGAGTCTGGATTTGTTTCTGAATATCAACCCTATCAAAAAACGAAAGATGTTTTGTATCGTCTTTCAGACGAATATTCTATTTTTTATCAGAAATTTATTAAGCAAAACAAAAACAACAATTGGAATTCCCTATATAATTCTAGATCTTACATGACCTGGAGCGGATTTGCTTTTGAAACTTTATGTTTGAAGCACATACGTCAAATTGTAAAGGGATTAGGTATTTCTGGTATGTTGGTGCATAGCTATAGTTGGAGAAATTCAACTACACAAATTGATTTACTGATAGATCGAAGCGATCGTTGTATTAACTTATGTGAGATAAAGTTTTCAGAAACTGAATTTGTCATTTCGAAATCATATTTAGAAAATCTAAAACGTAAAAAAGAAGAGTTTAAAAAAGAAATGAAAATTCGTAAAAATGTATTTATCACCTGCTTAACTACCTTTGGAGTCAAAGAGAACGAACAATACAATCAAATAATTGACAATCAATTAAAAATAGACTCATTATTCATTTTTGATTAACAATTCACAACTACCATACTCAGCCAAAACTATGTTTTAAACCCTTGTTTTGGCTGAGTATAACTTTTATAAATTCGCTTTTATTTGTTTTTAATTCTAAAAATTCAGAAATAGTGAATGTTAGTATCATAAAGATGCATGCTGGTTAGAAAAAACCATTTAGTAAACTATTTAAATCAAATTCTAAATAAATCGCGTCATTTATTTTAAATCAATTAACTTTAAAAAATTGAGTTATTCCTAATTTCACATTCGAAATAGAATTAGACATCTTAAACTATGGAAACCCGAACTTCTTTAATAAAAAAATTACTTTTAACTAGCCATTTAAATACATACGAAAGACAACTATTTAGTAAACAAAAGATAACGTTAATGGAAATTATTGAATGCTTAAAAAATGAATTAATGTCAAATAAATATTTTCCGCCTCAAGCATTAAATACAAACGGAATTTTTGAAGGATATTTTATCGAAAAAATTTCAGGCAATGAATTTATATTACATGTTAGTAGAAATCACTCAATAAATCCTTTCAATAAAATCGAAAAAACGGAATTTAAATTTGATTCTTGTCAAAATGTAATTACTGAATACATCTCCAAAGAATACCAATTTAATATAGATGGAATAGAAATATTAAATGATAATTTATAAACCACTAAACCCTAACTTAACCATGTCAACCAATAAAGTAACCTTACACCGCGTTTTTACCGCTACACCTGAGAAAATATTCAAAGCATTTACAGATCCAGACGCTTAATAAGGATTAAAAAATTACAAATTCCAGATTATAGATTGATCTATGTAAATCTACTAATCTCTAATCTTCCAATCTAAAATCTGTTAATCTGAAATCTACTAATCTGCAATCTACTAATCTACAATCTTCCAATCTGCAATCTGTTAATCTGTAATCTTCCAATCTACAATCTTCCAATCTGCAATCTTCCAATCTGCAATCTGTTAATCTGTAATCTTCCAATCTGTAATCTGCTAATCTGCAATCTTCCAATCTGCAATCTGCAATCTTTTAATCTGTAATTTGTAATCTGCTAATCTGTAATCTGTAATCTTCTAATCTACATTAAAACCTAAACCTAGCAAACCCCATAGCAAAGGAAAGATTATGGGTGTTTTCGTTGAAGAAAGTCAGAATATCTCTAGAAGCTATACCAAACTCATAAGCCCCATCATTTTTGATGAAATTAATACCTAGAGGAATATTATTTTTATATAAGCCTCCTCCAAAAAATCCAGCACTTAATTGTAACCATTTGAATATACGTACATCTCCTCCAAAGGAAATAACTGTATTTTGAATACTCCCCGGATTCGATTGATTAAAAGGGGCAACTAAGTCCATACCAAAAGCTAAGCGTTTTTTGTAATGAAAACTAGCACCAAATCGAAATAAAGCAGCATTAGCCAAGGTATATTTCTCAGTTCCTTCCAACGTAAGTAAACCTCCTTTGGAAATCAATTGATTGACTGACTTAGTTAAATTTACATCACTCAACCCACTTAGTTGCATGGATGTCACCAATGTGTCTTTCACCCGATATACATTACGATCATAAGTTACAGAACCTATATTTGTTACAGCCATTGCTACTTTTAGTTTTCCAAAAAGCAAAGTACTTGCAGATAGATCCACACCATACCCAGAACCTACAGCGGGAGGAATACCCCCAGAATAATTAAAAATTGATTTTCCTCTGGTTAATATATCTTGGTAGTTGATTTTAAAAATCGGCGACAAGGAAGAATACAAATTGATTTTTTCAGCTGTTGCATCTAACTCAAACATTGCCATTGACTTTATCAATCTCGCCCCTACTCCTGCATACACCTCTACTACATTTTCAATACCAAATACTTTTCTTCCGTAGCCTAAATTAAAAGAACGATTCCATGACATTTTAATATTACTTCCATTTAGAATGCTCGCTAAATTCAAAGGAACTGACATTGTACCTGAAACCACCGCATTCATTGAATCTGGTGATAAACTTCCAGTATTGGCCACTTTGACATCGATTCCATTCAGATTCAAGGTTAACGAGTCAAACAAGGAAGCCAAACGACCATTGATGACAGCATCGGTAGTTGTTTGATTCAACTTCGAATAAAATTGGTAATTCTCATGGATATTAAAAGCAATACCACCAAAACGTTTACCTTGAAAAGAAACTCCCGCCCAATTATAATCTGCAAAAACACTCACCCCGGCTAAGGCATAATCTGCTACAGCGGCCCGTTGTTTAGTCCAATCAAAAGCATTTGAAGTATCCCCTTTGATGGAGGACCAAAGTGCACTTGAAAAATTCTTTAATTTTTGACTTGTCAATACATCCGAATACATTCCGAAGGCAAATTCTGAGGACCCCATCGTCCATTTTTTATCATCATAACCGGTACCCCATCCCAAAGCAGAAGGATTGATTCCTAAACATTGATAATCTGTTAAAAATGTGGTAGCAACTCCTTTACCAACAGCGGTATAGGCAACTCCTTGTGTTTGTGCAACCGAGTATGTAACTGATAATAAACACAATAAACTAAAAATGATTTGTTTCATCTTATTCTAAGAAAAATACAATTGTACTCACTACTCGTGCTTTACGCATATAGGGTTCTTCTGGAACTTCATTATTTCCTCCATTTTCATCTGAATAATTATAATCGCCTGCAATCGAAATTTGACCTTGAGTAGCAGTTTTAATTTTACCCAATGTAGCCTGAGAATCATTCGCAAATTGTTCTCCAGAAATACGCGCATTCTTGGTACTTTCTGCAATTAATCTAGGTTTGATACTATTTAATTCAGGGAAGGTGTAGCTTGTAGTTACTTTTGATGTCAAATCATTGCTCACCAAATCTAAAGTGATTTCGGCTGCTCGTGCTTCAGTTGCCTGAACATCATCAAAATTAATTTCAATATTTTGAGCAATTACGTAACGATCAATCTTGACTTGTACCTCATTTCCATTTATCCATTGATTTTCATAATACTTCTCATTATCAGTAACATTCAAATTTGACTCTTGTACATCCTTACTTGCATATCCCGATCTTTTCAAAAAGGCTAAAATCGCTTTTTTCTTTTTTTCAGTTGCATTTATCACTTCTTGAAGCTCATCGCCTGAATAAGAATAATTGATTGTAATTGTAGAACCATTAGCCTTCATATTCATCTCCGCCAACCCTTTCACCGTCACGATTCGGTCTTTATCACTAAACGTTTTAAACCCTTTAAAAATAAAATAACCTAAAATTGTTAATCCTAAGAATAATGACAAAGAATAAATAATAGGCTTCTGAAATTGATTGTTTTCCATATAAAAATGAATTAAAGTTTAATTTGCAAATAAATGTACTCATTAAAATACATAATGTAATTTTTATACGTATAAAAAACTAAATTATAACCATTTGCAATCAATTAAATCCTTTAAAATCATCAGGACATTTAAACATGGCTTTTTTACGACGTTTTTCCTGTAGTTTTTTTAAAATATATTTATCATCAAGCATATAAACTAGTGAGATTTCATGAGAACCAAAAGATGCTGTTCTCAATTTTGTCAACGTAAAATCTACACTGTAAGTAAACCTCATCTGATATATTTTTTTAATCGGAATGATAAATCCTAGAGATGAAATATAGGATTCAAAGCGTTGATTATTAATAGTTGTTCCACTTCTACTCCAAAAACCAAAATTCAATGACGACTTTAACTGAAAATTCATTCCTATCGTTCTAGTGACAAATTTATTTTGATATTCAAAAATACCCGCAAGTGTATAGACATAATTCCCTAACAAAAATTGGTTTTTTGAATGTACTACTGTTTTTATTGGAACATAATCATTTCCTGAAAAATATGCATCTTTAGGTCTATTTAAATGATTCATTGATGCACCTACATTTAACATCATCTTCCTAAAAAAACCAGTAGTTTTTGTATCATAAAAAAATTGGTATGCAACTCCAGAACCTAAATCTACATAGGTGTAACCCGCATTATCTGGTGGAATAAAACTGGAATTATAAATTTTACCCAATACTTCATCATATTGATCCGAAAAAGTTAATCGAGACCAATCTATATACTTATTCATTAATCCACCTGACATACCAAATTGAACAATGTGATTTTCATTCTGAATAGGACAATATGAATACGAAATAACCCCTCCCGAAGTTCTTAACAACCCCTCTCCTGCAACATCATTTATTACATTCAGTCCTACAGCGAGATTATTAATTACCTCTCCTTCAAATGATAAACCATAGGTATTAAACTTACCCGGAATTGGCATCCATTGATTTCTGATATTCGATCGAAAAGTAAACCCTTTATTAATTGCTGCCATAGCTGGATTATAATAAGTAGGATTATTATAAAACAGGGAAAAATTAGGATCCTGAGCCATCAGCTGGACACACCAAAAAAAACTAAATATGTAGAAAATTAATTTTTGCATTTACTTTATTACTGTAACTGTTCCTGAACGCTTATAAACAGTAGGCTCGTATTCTTTTCCAATCCAAACAGAATCATCCTTAAAAATAGCCTCTACTTTCCAAACATAGGAATCTTGTTGCACATATTCATCTTTGTATTTTCCATCCCATGCTTCTGTTGGTCTACCTTGCTCATCTATTTCAGTGGTTTTCCAAATTAAATTCCCCCAATCATCATAGATCGTTAATTCATATTTAAACAAACCTACTCCTTTCGGTAAAAAGTGAGAAACTTCATAATCTTGATGACCAAGATACATCGCATTAGGAACATGTAATCCTTTAAAAAAGTCAACTTTAATATCCATTACTATGGTATCAACACAATTATATTGATTATATGTGATTAAAGTAGTTTGATAATTTCCACTATTGTAATATTTATGTATTGGTGATTTGACACTAGATGTATCTCCATCTCCGAAATCCCAATAATATTTATTTGCAAATTTGGATTGATTATCAAATTCTATTGTTCCATTTTTCTTACCATCTATCAAAATATTTATTGCTTCAAAAGCGGCCCTTGGATCTTTCTTAATTTTGATTTTTTGGGTAACATTTAAGGTATCTTTACAATTGCCTTCTCCTTCTGCATATACAGTAATATTGAAAATACCATCTTTTATATAAGCATAATTAAAATCAGATCCTTCATTCAATATCCCATCCCCCATATCCCAAGTATATTTAGAAATGTACTCACCTTCTACAGAGAATTTTGATTGATCGTATTGACATTCTTCGTCACTAAAAGTAGCAGATTTTATATTCGGTGGATTGTAACTAATTACCACTTGAGCTGTATCATCTTTACATCCAAATTCATTTTTTGCAACCATAGACAATAAATGATTCCCTCCTTTTTCAAAGGATGTTGATGGATGTGTTGATGTTGATGTTTGTCCATTTGAAAAAACCCAATCATAACCGACTGCACCATAGGATTTATTGGTCATTTGAACGTTCATCGGTGAATAACAAGGATCCGAATTTACATATCCAAAATCTGCATGTGGCAAAGGATATACAGTTATATTCTTAAAAATGGTATCTGTACAACCTTCAACATTTTCAGAAATTAAACGAATAGTAAATATTCCATCTTTTGTAAAAGTATGATAACCATTAATATCATTAGAGGAATTTGCATCTCCAAAATCCCAAGAACTATACTTGAATCCTGTACTTAAATTAAAGAAATTAACATTCAATGGCATACAACCGTCCATCAAATCCGAATTAAAATTAGCTGTTGGTATATTCTTGACAACTATATTATCGGATTTTGTAGCTGTACACTGATACTCATTAATAGCTTCTAATGTTACTTTGTATGTTCCCGTGGCATTATATTGTTCCACTGGATTTACCCAAGTAGAAGTATTACCATTTCCTAGATTCCATTTATATCCAGTTGCCCCTGTAGAAGTATTTTGTAGCATAGCATTCATTGGAATATAACATGGATCTGTAGTTGTAAAAGTAAAGTTTGGAACAGGTAAAGGATAGGTTGTAATCTTTTGAAATATAGTGTCCTTACACTTATCTACACTCTCTGAAATAAGCTGAATTGTTAACTCTCCTACTTTCGAAAAAAGATGATTTGGAGAAACTTCAACCGAGGTATTTCCATCATCAAAATTCCAATAATTTAAAAACGAAAACTGTGAAGTATTTGTGAAATTTACACCTAATGGAATACACCCATTCAACTTATCCATAGTAAAGGAGGCATCTGGTTTTTGCAACATTCGAATTACTTTAGAAAGAGTGTCATTACAATTAAATTTATTAGTTGTAATTAAATCAACAGTATACGCTCCTGTTTTAGTATATGTTAAAAATGGATTAGTTAGAGTTGAGGATGTTCCATCACCAAATCTCCATTCGTATTTTTTTGCATAAAGTGATTGGTTTTCAAATATCGCTAACATCGGATTGTAACACGGATCGGTAGTGGTATATTTAAATTTAGATTCAGGCAATGGAAAGGAATTAATAATACGATCAACGGTATCCTTACAACCATTTCTCCCTTCAACAATCAAGCTCACTTTAAATTCTTGTTTTTCATCTACACCTGATGTTCTAAACATATTCTTTGTGTCCTTTTGACTTGATATATTACCATCAGCAAAATCCCAAGTGTAATAGTCTGAAAAATCGGATTCATTTGTAAAAGTGACTAATAAAGGGATACACCCTTGGTCTATATCTACTTTAAATGCGGCTTTTGGTTTTTGTAACAAGGTAATCATTTGTTCTTTCAAAACACTACAATTAAACTCATTAGTAGCCTTTAAAGAAACCAAATATTGTCCTGCATTCGTAAAAGTGGAAGTAGGATTTGTAAGTGATGAGACAAGCCCGTTCTTGAAATCCCATTCATAAAATTGTGCCCCAATTGACTTATTTGTAAAGCTGGTATTCATTGGACTGAAACAAGAATCGGTCGACTCGTAACTGAAATCGGTGACTGGGATTGGATGCGCGATTACAGGAATAATCATAGTATCCTTACATTTATCCGAATTTTCAACAATTAATCGAACATCATACTTTCCGTCTTTCGTATATTCAAAAGTTACATCTTTCGTGTTTTTAGCATTTCCATTTCCAAAATCCCAATAGTATTTTGAAGCACCTTCACTTACATTTGTAAACGTAAAATTTGCTGGAATACAATCGGCATTTTTATCAACATTAAAAATTGCTTTTGGCTTAGGATATTTTACCACGTCGTGTACAACACTATCAATACAACCAAATTCATTTTTCCCCTCTAATTTCACATAATATTTTCCGGCTATTTGATATTCCATTCTTGGGTTCATTTCTAAAGATGTAATACCATCATGAAAAAACCATTTGTACGTTTGGGCTCCTATAGATTGATTAGTGAAATCTGCATACATAGGAGTATAACATTGATCTGTAGGTGTATATGAGTATTTAATAATTGGTACAGGGAAAACACGAACCGAACCCATGACCGTATCTTTACACGACGAAGCATTTTCAATAATCAAACGAACATTGAAAACAGTATCTTTTAAATTTGCTTTAAATGTGTGATTTACATCAATCCCATTGGATAAAACTCCATCACCAAAATTCCAAGCGTGATAATTTGCTCCCACACTTTTATTTTTGAAGGAAACAAAAACTGGGGAACATCCAATCATCGTATCCATCTCAAATGCAGCAACTGGTCTAGGTTTTGCGTACACTTTATAGATTTTCTCAGCACCACAATAATTATCAATATTGGTTACTTTTAATTTCACATCATAAATTCCAGCCTGTGCATAGGTATGAGTAGTATTTATTGAAACAGAAGTATCCCCATCTCCAAAAAACCATTTATAAGTCAGTTGATCTAATGGATTGGTGATACTAGTAAAACTAAAAGTATTTTTCAAACACAAACTATCATGGGATTTTATAAAATCTACTGTTGGAGTTTTATACACTTTAATTGCTGTTCGCATAGTATCATAACTACAACCATTATTTACAGCCAAGTACATATTAAATATCCCTGGCTTTTTATAAATATGGGTTGGATTCACATCTTTTGAAGTTGTTCCATCTCCAAAATTCCAAATATGGAATGTATTTCCCATCGAGTATTGAGCATATTTCACCGTCAAATCAGTACACCCTTCAAGTTTATCTGGATTAAAATGTGCCTTAACTGTATTTGGATGAACTAAAATCTGAGTGGTAGCAGTATCCGTTCCACACTCATTCACAGCAATCACCTTTATTTTATATGTTGTAGAACTAGTATTTCCAGTTGTATAATCTCTGTAAATCAAAGAATCTCTAATCTCGATAAAATTTCCATCACCAAATAAATCCCATTTTAACTCATCAGGTAAACCTACTGTTTTATTAGCAAAAGTGATTGGTAAAACTGAGCAACCCTCATTTACATTGGGAGCAAAAATGATTTTAGGTACAGGTTTTACCACTATTGGTAAACGCATTGAATCAACTCCACAAAGATTTTCAATCTTAAGCTGAATCATGTACGTAGTGTCTTTGATTACTCCTGGTTTGTATATTAAATCAGAAGGATCTCGTTTATCAAAATGGGTCCCATTTCCAAAATCCCAATCATAACTCACCCCAATTCCTTTGGATAAATTGACAAAAGAAACCAAACCACAAGTACTATCAGGTGTTCTTGTAAACTTGGCTACTGGCCCTTCTCTGACTTCAATGTTTTTAATCAAAGAATCTAAACATCCAAAAGGTGAAGTTGCTATTAATCGAATATCAAAAAAACCAACACTATCAAATTTGTGTGTAGGATTTTTAACGACATACTTCGATTTTGGAAAAATTGTCCAATCAGATTCTTGCAAATAAGTGGTTTGATTTAATAGTGTTTGAGTCGTGTTCAAACATACTATTGAATCCAACTTGAACTTTACAATTGGCAATGGGTGTACCTCAGCAATTAATGTATCGTATTTAATACATCCTGTACTTGGATGGGTATAACTGAAAACAATTTCATGCTTTCCTTCTCCTGCAATTCCAGGATTGAATGTTCCTTTCAATTTATCCGTTATACCTGTTCCTTTCCATTCACCATTTACTTGGGGTAGTTTCGGTTCATAATTTTGATCAATAAAATCAAATGCTTTATCTGAAAAACAAAATTCTTTATCTGGACCTGCATTAATGTCAAAATCAGGTTGAACTTTGAACGACATCGTATCTCGATTCAAACAAGTTCCTTTCCCTATCGTATAAACAAGTTGAACTGTAGTATCTTTTATTGGTTTGAAAATTCCATCCAAAGAAACATTAAAACCACTCCAGGTACCCGGTTTTGGTGTACCATTTAAGGTAACATCTGGATCATTAAAACAGGCTATCAAATCTGGCCCTGCATTCGATTTCTCAACATCTTTTACCGTAACTAATGTCGTGTCAAAATTTTCACAACCGGAAGGTAAAATAAAATTATACACCACTTTATACACTCCGTTTGTTTTTGGTGTATAAATTCCGTCACTAGTTACATCAGGAGATCCACTCCAAAAACCTGATTTCACAACCCCTTCTACGGTACCAACCATGGTATGAGGTATCGGTTGGTTACACAACGTTGTATCTGGCCCTGCATTAACCTGTGGAAGTGGATTTACAAATACCTTAGTGGTAGTAGTATCTTTACAACCAAATCTATTGGTTCCTATAATCGTATATTCAGTAGTATTATCTGGACTTGCAACAGGTGAAATACATGTAGTACAACTTAAACCTGTTGTTGGCGTCCAAGTATAAATCGCATTAATACCTGAACCTTCTCCTTTCAAAGTTGCTTTTTTACCCAAACAGATTGTTGATGAGGCAACAGTGATAATTGGTTTTGGTAGAGCTCTAATATAAAATGTATATAAAATACCATCACAAGTTACTCCTTGGTGGGTGTATTTTGGTTGTATATAAAATTCAAAATCTTTTGTGAAAGAAGTATCTAAGTAATTCATATTAAAAGCAGGAACTTGATCAACTCCATTAGTTGGTGTGAGTCCAAAACCAAATTCTTTTGCATTCCAATGATAACTAGTACCTGTCCCTACTAAAGTGATTTGATTTGTAGAACTACCATGACAAATTTCTTGTTTAACAACCTCTTTAACCTTAGCTATAGGATTCGTTGTGATGATATAACTTGTGTCTTTTCCATAACATGAATTGGAAGCTGCTTTAGTATATGCTTTAGCTGAAATTACTAAATCAATCGGCTTTGTAGATTTATTTTGAAGAGTAAAAATATCTAGCTGATTTGTTCCTGAGGTTTTAACTACACCTGTAAGACTATCAGGTGGTGAACTAATTTTCCATTCAAAAAATACATCTGGAGTTACCGAGCTTAAATTCACCAATTTTGAATTCGTTCCACTACAAATTGTCTGATTCAACTCATCAAACTTTACCTTGGGAGCAGGATTTACAGTCAATTTAAAATCAATAGATTGCCCTGAACAACCTGAAACATCCGTTGATACATCGTAAATTAAAGTATACGGCAAAGTTCCATTATTTTCAATGGTTTTGGATGGTAATACAGCAACACCACTCTTTAAATACCCTTTAATTGTAGCTGGGACTAACAATGAATCTCTTAATTCCCATTTAAAAACGGTACTAGACACATCTGAACTAAAGGTAGGTGAAGTATAGGATGATCCACCACAAATCACTTGATCATCAATTCCTTTCAGACTCGCAGAAGGATTAATGTATAAAGTATATATAAAACTCGTATCTCCTAAACAACCATAGAAAGTTGGCTTTACTTTGTATTCTAATTTTCGAATACTTTTTGCTTTATTTAAAATTTTTACCGATTTGAAATTCCCAATTCCATTCAAATCATGTCCGGAAACTGAATCTGGATTATTCACTAATTTCCATTCAAAGGAAGTTGATGCCAAATCAACATTTGTTGTCCAACTGATGTTTTTACTAAACATACCTGAACATATAGTATCAACTTTATCAAGATTTGTAATCCTAGCTGTTGGTTTAACAATATATTCAACTTCTTTATTTACACCACTACATGCAATCGAGTTATTAGTGTAGGTTGGAGTAACGACAATTTTTGCTGTAAGAATATCGTCCGTTGTATTTGTCCCCTTAAATGCTGGTATTTTGTCATTTCCTGATGCTCCCAATCCAATCTGAGTCAAGGAATTTGTCCAACTATAGGTTGCTCCAGTAATTGAACTCGTAATTAATTTCTCTTGAAACTGCTCATTATTACATGCAGTCATTGGAGTGAGATTATCTAAGGTTGGCCTTGGGTTTACAATTATTTTAAATTCATCTTTTTGACCTAAACATGTTTTGGAATTAAAATTATACTTAGGGGTTACATTAACAACTGATTCAATGGGACTAATTCCTTTATTAGTAGTCAAAAACCCAGGTATGTTTCCTGTACCACTTAACGCATTTAATCCCGTGGATATCGTGCTATTCTCCCAATCGAAGGAGGTACTAGTTCCTGAAAAAACAAATGTATTTATATTTTCATTATCACATTTAGTAATATCTGACAAAGGAGTAATTTGAGGTTTTGGTATAACAATGATATAATGCGCTTTTAAGGAACCTGGACAAACTACCCCAACCGTATTTGCCTTCGATTCAATCTTTATTGAATCTGGCTTTGAACTTGTATTCGATAATGTGTAAACAGGGACCTCATCTGTACCCGTTAAATTCGTAAATCCATTTATACTTTCAGGAACAGTTGCAGTCCAAGAAATTGCTGCTCCAGCTGGATCAGAGGTAATTGTTACCTTTTGATTGCTTGTTTCATTGCATATTGTTTGTCTATCAATAGAAAATGAAACTTGTGGCGTTGGATTTATTGTCACAACAAACTCTTTAGCATTTCCTTCACATTCAAGTGCTTTAGGCACTACTAAATAGGTTAAATTCAATGGGATATTATCTCCATTTTTAACTGAGTTTTCAGAAATAGTACCTGTACCGCTAGTTGTATAACCTGTAAGTTTTGAAGAAATAACAGGATTTGTTTTTACTTGCCATGCATAGCTACTTGGGTTAATGTTTGTTACAAATACTGATGAAGTATATGGAACACCACTACACACCACTTTAGGATCAATATTTTCTAATACAGGTCTTGGATTGATTGTTAATACATAATCGGTTAGATCACTTTCACATAAGTCAACTGTTGATTTTACTGTAAATTTCACACTGATAGGTGTTGTACCAGTATTTGTAAATTCATACATTTCAGGTATATTTCCCGTACCTGTTGCAGGTGTGATTGTCAACCCTGAAGTCATAGGAGAACTAGTCCAACTGTAACTTGGAGTTGGTGTAGAGACGCTGCTAGACCAAACTACCTCCTTATTTTTATCTCCGCTACATACCGTTTGACTCAGAGGTGTATTAGTAATTCTTGGTTTTGGCTTAATGTTTATTTTAAAATCCAAACTCGGTCCAACACACGTATTCGCTGTTGGAGTCACTTTGATTAATGCTGTTTGCACTTGGTCTGTAGTATTCGCTGAAGTAAATGAAGCGATATTTCCCGTACCTGTGGTTGAGGGGATTCCTATATTCACTCCATTATTTACCCAACCAAATGTAGTGCCGGTAACATTACTTGTAAATGGAATTTCATTTTGACTTACATTAGGACAAATAGAAATGTCTGAAACCGGATTTACTTTCGGTATCGGATTCACTTTTATCGCGAAACTTTTAATATCTCCAGCACAGGTTTTTCCAGAATTTGTAAAACTAGGAGTTGCAGTAAAATTTGAGGTTATTGGACTATCAGTTGTGTTGTTCAGTGTTGTAGCCGGAATATTTCCTGTGCCAGAAGCTGGGATACCAATCGCTAAATCATTTTGCCATTGAATGACAACTCCTGAGTTTGGTAAAGTTGTAAAACTGACCAAATCATTATTTGTTTGTGAACATTTTTCTTGATTAGAAATCTGATTTAACACCGGTTTTGGTAACACCTTAATCGTAAAAAACAAATCTGAACCAACACAAGATGTACCCTCAGATGTAAAGGTTGGAGTAACTTTATAATTTCCTGTTTTTATTGTTGAACCTATATTTTCAGTAGTAGAACTTACAATATCTCCTGTACCTGTTGTTGATGAACTCGCGCTTGGTAGATCACCTGTTAACGTCCAAACGAAAGTACTTCCTGTGGCAGGATTCAAGGTTGGTGTAACTAAATCGGTGGATTCTCCAGGACATTTTAATTGACTACTAATTGGTAATACCTCTGGTAATGGCAGCACTTTAATTTCTGCTTGGTTTGAAACACCATTACAAGTTGCATTTGCTGTTTTATAAATTGGCGTCACCGTTACAGTTGCGCTAACGATCGCTTTTGTATTGTTTTGAGCTAAAAAACTAGGAATAGTTGAACCAGTTCCAGTTGCTGACAATCCAATAGTAGCATTCGAATTTGCCCATGAATAATTCATGTTCGAACTCGTCGTACTTGAAAAATTGATTACTGTACTGCTTTGATTATGACAAACTAACTGATTTATTGTACTTAAAGTAACTACAGGTTTAGGATTGACTGTGATTTTATGCGTTTTAGTTTGTCCAGGACAAGTGGCAGCTCCCGCAGTAGCAGCTTTTACGACAATGTTTACATCCAATGGATTTGGAGTGCTGTTCACAAAATTAAATGAAGGAATACTATAGCTTGTTGCGTTTGAAACTGAGTCCGCTAAATTAGAAGGTGAGTTTAATCCTGTGGGAATAGATTGAATTGTCCAAACATATTTTACATTGCTCGTAGCAGAAGAAAAAGGGACAACTGCTGTATTAGATTCAGAACAAATTTCTTGACTAGTTGTAAATGGATCTTGAATGGATGGCGCAGGAAATATAGTAAAAGAAAAATCTTTCGCATCACCTATACATGAAGCCGCTGTAGGCTTAATCGTATATGTAAAATTAACTGGTGATGAACTATTGTTATTGATGGTCAAGTCTGTCATCTGTCCTGTTCCAGCATGGTTAACAGGAATACCAGTAATCGATGAAGGCAATGGTTTGGGTGTAGTTAATTCCCATTGATAATCAGCGCCTGTTACTGATGATGAAAAACTTGGTACGCTTATCTTTTCTCCACCACAATACGTTGTTTTAGTAAATGGCGATATTGTTAAATCTGGTTTTGGTTTTACAATGATAGAATAATCTATTGGAGAGCCATCACATAAATTCGCAGTTGGTATCACTGAATACACAACTGTTTGATTTACAAAAGTAGGATTTACCAAAGTCATTTCAGAAAGATTGCCTGTACCATTAGCAATCGTTCCTGTTACATTTCCAGGATTAGACTTTAGCTCCCATCGATAGGTTGAGGGTAAACTACTACTCCAATTTACAACACTCGTTTTTCCTTCAGAACAAATACTTTGACTTAAAACTGAATTGTCTATTACAGGTAACTCTTTCACAGTAACAACTACCGATTTTGAATTACTACAAATCCCATCATTTCCGGTAACCACATACGTAGTTGTAGCTGTTGGATTAACGGTAACCGTAGCGCCAGAAGTGGGTGTTATGTTTGTATTTGGTATCCAAGTATAAGTCCAAGTTGGTGTAGCAGTATTTGTAGTAGTTCCTGATGCAACCAAATTTGTTGATGTATTTTTACAAATCGAAGTACTCGTAGGAGATATGGTTATGATGGGTTTAGGATATACTTTTAGAATAACTGAATCTTTGTTTTTACAACTATTTTTATCCGTTGCTGTAACCACATACTTAACATCAAACGAGTTACTTGTTGTGTTTGTTAATGATAAATCTGTAACTAAATCAGTTGGTTTAGCTAAACCTGTACTAGGTGTCCACGAATAAGTTAATTCAGTATTTGGTGAATTTCCAATAGTAACCGTTTCTCCACTACATAAATTTTTATCGATTCCTGCATCAACTACTGGAGGAACTAACACCTCAATAGATTTACTATCAGTTGTAGTACCACAAAAATTTGTTGCTTCAAATACAATATTTTTAATACCTGAAGTGTTGTAGGATACGGTCGGCGGTAATAATGTATTTGAAGTTGATGGAACACCTCCCGAGAAAGTCCATTTGTACGATGTTATAGTATTTCCACAATCTTGTGCTGATCCATTGGGTGTAACTTTAGTCCCAAAACAGACACTTGGAGGTAAAGTCGCAGCAATCTTAGGTTTTCTTGATACAGTAAAAATTTCAGCAGGAGACTTAAATACGCCACACATATTTGTAAGCTGAAGAAAAACAGAATATTCTCCTTCGTTATTAAATCGAATAACTGGATGCATAGAAGCATCTGATGTTCCGGAAATAAAACCATAATCAACAGCAGAATCTTTATCACAATTTGACTTAACCTTTGTTACGATCCATTTTCTAACTACTGTATCACATTGATTTAATTTTAAAGAAGTATTGGTGAAATTTGAGATTAAAGGAGAACATCCTGTTTTAGGAGTAGCAGTGAATGAAGGTGTTGGCGGCTCTTGAACACAATATGGTTTCGTAATTGTATCATTTCCACAAGCATTTCTAACAATCATTGATATATTATAAGTGCCTGCAACATTAAATCCCACAACTAAAGTTGTTGAACCCCAAGTGTTTTTATTATTAGTTGGATTAGCAGATCCTAAAGAACCTGAAATAAGAGACCAACCTGTATTAGGAGTTATTAACCAATTATTTTTGGTAGTTGTTGTGCAATTTCCAAAATTGTCAGCTGTTTTTCCATTTTTTGATGTATTTGTAAATAGAACATTTGTATTCAAACATGACTTCATTTTAGGAGAATCTTCAAAACCAGCTGTTGGCTTTATAGATGTTGTAATTGGTTCTAGTCTTTGATTTGAATAACCACATGGATTTTCGGCTTCAATTGATACAAAAAATGTGTTTTCTCTATTTGCACCTGTTGCACCACATGAAGATGAATCGAAAACATGAATATACTCAATTGGAGGAGGATGACTGTAGACAACATTTGGTTTACCAGTATTAGTTTTAATTGTATATGTAGTACCAGATGGGTTTTCTTCAGTTTTAATTATAGGAAATTTAAAAGTAATTGGAGCACAATATTCAACCGAATTCCCAATTGCAGGTAACCCTACAGCAGGATTCGAACCGTTAAATATAGAATATGTTTTTTGATTGTAACAACCATTATTTCCCTGAACTTTTACGTATAAATCAGAAAAACCTTTTTTTGAATATGTATGAATTATCGTAGAAGAAAAAGAAGTATTATCAAATGTTTCTAGAGCACTACCATCTCCCCATAATATTTCATATTTCTTATTAGTTAATTTTGTTGTTGAAGAATTATCTAAATTTAATTCAAATTGGATTCCCCCACAATTTATAAAAGGTTTGTTACTTGTATTATCTTCAACTAAAGGATCAGGCAATTGTTTAACAGATACCGAAGTAATATTGCTGTTTTTACATCCATAACTATTAGTTGCTTCTAATGTTACATTAAAAGATGATGTACCATTTCCAAAAACTGAAGGAAAAGTATAAGTCGGGTTTATTAAATTGGAGGTATTCCCACTTCCAAAGTTCCATTTATATGTTAATCCACTTCCACTTGTAGTATTAGTGAATTCAATAAGTTCATTCGAACATTTATCTTTTGTATAATCAAAAGATGGTTTATTGGGTAATGGATTTGCTAACAAATTTATGTTGTCAGTAAATACACAATTGCCGTAAGATGCATTCAGAGTTAAAGTAGTTGTAGACGTAACTTGACTAGTGTTTACATTTAAAATTTTAGAATTTCCTGTTATACCAGCTGGTAATGATGTCCAACTATAATTAATTGAACTATTGTCATTTTGTATAGTAGGAGAAAAGCTAAATAAACTACCATCATTACACTTCGTTTGATCAGCTCCTAAGTCAAATGAAAATTGATCGAAAACTACTACATCTATTTCAATGGAAGTTGTACATGGTGTTTCACCTGTTTTTGTAACTATAACCTCACATTTATATTTTCCTGCTTTAGTTTTTTCTATTTTAGGAATAGCATAGTTACTTGTTGTTACATCAGGGCTAATAACTGTATTGTTAAAATACCATTTATATGCTATAGTACCTCCTTCAGGATTTTCTACACTTGTGGTAAGATTAACATCTTGGCCAACACAATATTTAACTTGAGGATTTGGTGTAGTTAATTTAATCTTAGCACAATCCAAAGCCCACAACCCATTGATTATAAACCACTGTAAAACAAATATTAAAAATATCTTAGAAGAAATAAGTCTAAACATTTATTTTATAACGGTTTATTTTAAAAATGAAGGCATAAAATAAGCAAATAAACTTAAATAACTAAGTGTTTTTTCTACAGAATAATTCAACAAACTTGAGATTTTATTAACGAGAATCCATTTTGAAACTCACCTACCCTGTGTACTTTGTGTTAAAAAATAAAGATTAACAGGATAGAGATACATCAAAGATTTTAAGTTATATGTTTATTATTTCATAAATTCAATTTTTATCCACACATTTTAATACAAATTGTGTCCAAATTATTGAAATCACTGGAAATACTATAAAAACAAAACTATTGCACTCATATGCTTTTGAAAACTCAAAATGAAATACTAACAATATTGATCTAGTTATTCCACAACCTATACAATCAATATCAAAAAGATTTTTCCAGATACAGATTGTTTTGTTATTAAGTATAAATCTTAAAGGAAAAACACTTAACAATAAAGGACTTACCCAAACAATAAATAAATACCTTTTTCTTGTTATTTTATTTAGTTTATTTTTTAATAAGTTGATTACCATCTGCATCTTTATAACTACCAGTTAATATCATAATAAAATCAACCAAAGCCCAAATACCACATCCACCACCTGTTAAAAGTTGAGCAACACCTATCCCAATATGCTTAGTATAAAACCTGTGAACACCAAAAAATCCTAAGAAGAAACATAAAATTAAAGTCGTTAACCAATCTTTACTTTCAGTATTTTGATTTTTTAAACCCACTCCACATTTCAAACAGATTTCTGCATTTGGATTTGTTAAAGAATTACAATTCCAACAATATTTATCTCCAGATTTTGGAGGTGTACCACATGAAACACAAACTATTGCTTTATCAGATACTTCGTTACTACAATTTCTACAATACATATAATTTATTTTTCATTACATTTTATATGAGCAGTTGCTGGTCCTGCATAAGCATCGTAACAACTTTTATATTTTTTAAACTGTTCATTTGTTAATGAATAAACAGGAAAAGGCATACCATATCTTTCTCCATTATCATCTATCATTCTTTCTGTAGGGATATTTAAAACATTATAACAATCACAAGGGTCTGGTTTATCCTCAACAAAACCAAACATAAAGACTACGTAAACAAAAAGAAAAATTCCTACACCATATATAATTTTTTTCTTTTTTGAAGGATCCATATTCTCCCATTCTTTTAATCTTAATTGCTTTTGGATTTTATTATTACCACAATGCGGACATACCTTTACAGTTCTACTAACATCTTTGTCACAATCTGGGCATTTAAATAAATTATTATTCATAAATTTTATTTATATATAATTCAATAAATCATTTTGATAAAATAACCATACATTCACAAGCACTTTCGCTATTATTAGCAACACATTCTGCTTGTGCTTGTTCCCATGCTGACATTCCTGGTGTTACACCCCCAAACATTCTTAAACATCTCAATCTCTTTTCTGTAATAGAAATTTCTGGTTTTGAATTTTCTATTTGATTCTTTTTAGAATACTTATTTTGATTCTGAAATAAAAAACCAATAATTAAAAATGTTGACAAACCAATTACTAAATTTCTTACTAACTTGATATTAGAATTTGTTTGACTCAATAAAGAGTATTTTTTCATATTATGAAAAAAACCAAGTGTATATAATGATAAAAGTACAATTACACTAAAAAATAGTGTATATAAAATTCCTGTAGTATTCATTATTATTTATTTAAAGATTAGTACTATTCTCAATTATATAAATTCCTAGCAAAGTTTAGATTAACAAAATTTGCAGGTTTAAAATCGAAATTTATTTCCTCATATTTTACATTCAAAACAAACCTTAAAGCATCTCTTCTTTTCGGAAAAACAGAATTTGTTTGATAGTATTTTTTCCATCGATCCTTTGCATTATCAGCCGCTACTCCAAAAACAAAGTCCCATCTTTCATTTGCTAAAACTTGATTCTCAAATTCAGTTCCCAACATTACTCGAATAGATGCTACTTCTTCATTTTTAATTTGTTGAACACCTTTCAACTCAGCATATTTCACATTAGTTCTATTTTCCTTATCCAAATAAAACAACTCCAATAAATCAACATCTTGTCTGATACGTGTACTAAAAGCAGGAATAAAGGCCAATTTATTTTCTTTCAGAATATCAATAAAATTAAATTCTTCTAGACCTAAAGTAAGTGTTGGAGTTATTTCTATCCCAAATGAACTTAAATTTTGAGGTCCTAAAAAATCTGAACTTCTATACGTTTTTGCTTTCATCTTATTAAATCATTTAAATTTTAAACACTCCACAAATAACCCCATTCCTACCCAAAACAACGGTATATTTTAGTTTCATTTCGGTTTCAAACCGGTTAACATCCATTACTTATTTATGATATACAAGTATTTACGTTGATCTTCGTTATCCTTTACGCGTTGAATTAAATTGGGGTGTTTTTTGTTTATTTCTTGAATCAACCGATGGCGTTTGAGTTTTCGGCTATCATAAGACAATTTTTGAATATCAAATAATTCGTCAATTTGATGCGTTCTGAGTGGTTGGCCTTCATGGGCAATTATCTTTTCGTAAAAACTGTGTTTTTCAATGGGTAATGCTCCCTTAAATTTGGAGAATATAGATTTTCTTATAACGAATAGATAACTAAACCCTAAGATTGAACAGATTAGGATAAACGTATAAATCCAAACATACCGATCGTTTTTAATTCCCTTGATTTTCTTTGAAATATCTAACCTTTTCAATCCTTTTTTAGAATTGTAATACAAAAAGTTTGTTTTGTTATTAGTAAAAAATTGATTTAAAGGAATCTTCAATGAAAGTGTATGGCTGTGAAAGGTGCTTTTTTCAACTACCAAATACAAAGTGCCTTTGCGATGAACAATAAAGTCTTTCAAATAAAATGTTTCTATCTTACTTTCGCTAGACCAAAAACAAGGAGATAGACCAAAAAATAAGATAAGAAAAAGAAAAAAACGAATTCGTTTTCGTTTCATTGTTCATTCGTTTACATTGATTTGCAAACAAATAAACTTAGGATTCTAAGTTTAAGTGGTCTATTTCGGTTGCATTTTAGTTTCATTTCCGTTTCACACCGGTTGCAAACCTATTTTAGACTAATGAAATAAATGTTTAATGTCTTATTTCTTAATTTGATATAAAAAACGACGTTTATCGGTATCGTCTTTGATTCGCGTAATAAAATCAGGATGACGTTGGTTCATCTCGTTAATCATTCTATTTCTTTTGAATTTTTTACTGTCAACATCCATGTGTTCGATACCTAGTAATTCATCAAGTTCTTCGGTATTTAGCAGGCTATTTTTGCCCAATAATTTCAATTCTAATTCATTATAATCAGCCACTAATTTTGATGACTTATTCCTCCTGAAAAAGTAAACTACTGCAAACGAAATTAAACCAATTATTACCAAATAAGTCCAAAAGGAAATGTGAATACCGCGCTTAGCTATTCCGGAAACAATCAAATGGTCTTTCGGATGGTCTTTCCAAATAGTTTCTAAATTGATATTTACTTCTAATGGCGATTTTCGATGATTTACAAAAGAATGTAGTATTAAGGTATTATTTTGAACTTCTTTTAACGTATTGTGAATCAAATCTAAGCCTAACGCTTCATTTTTAACTCGCGTAAACTTCAAGGTCTTTCTCGAAACTAAAATTGACTCTATTTCACCAATCGAAACAACAAAGTCATTTGTATAAAACACCCTACCTTGTATGCACGCATTTTGATTAAGTGCTTTTTTCGACCATTTTTTTGTTTTTAAATCAAGTATATAAATCGCTGAATCAAGAATATCTTTCTCTATGAGATTACCCGATTTAAAGTTATTGAATGAAATAATTTTATTACCTAACTTGAATGCAACACCTAAAATATAATTCGGCTTTGTCCCCTCTGTTTTATCTACTGCCCAACCTTCTAATTTTGCATTAAAGTATTCAAGGTTGTTGTTGGTATTAAAAAATCCATACCCACCTATTGCAAAAATGGTATTCTTCCAGGTAAATAGATACCTACCAAAATTTCCACCATGAAAGGTACTTTTATCTAATCTCTTTATTTTCCCTTGTTTCACTTCAAAAACATAATGATAACCAACAGGTACTACAAAGGTATCTCCATATATTACCACAAAATGATTGTTATCCAACAATATAGACTCCTCATTCGCGGCATTTCCAAACTGTTTAGAAATCTCCTCTCTAACTGCTTGCTTATAATCTCCTGCAAACGAAAAAGAAAATATGAATATCAATAAAAAAATAGCTGTAAACCTCATCAAAGATTTTTTTCTCAAAACTACAAAACAAATAAATTCAAATGATTAATTTTTTTTTCTTAATGTTTAATTGAAACTCGCTTCGAATTTATTAAGCGATAGCGACCTCGAAATCTAAAATGCGCCTTATTTTTAGAACAAGAGTAACGCACTTACGAATTATGAATTTTGAATGATTAATTATGAATTAAAATCGCTCTTCGATTCTATAGCGATAGCGTCTTCGAAAATTAAAATGCGCCTTATTTTTAGAACAAGTGTAATGCACTGAAATTCGGGTACCACGAGGAAGCACGTCAGTGATCACCGAAGTGGTCGAAATTTCAGAAGTGAAACGAAGTGATAAAAATACAGCGCTAGACTTTTTGGCTCTACCTTTTTTGGCAATGAAAAAAGGTAGAAGTTACTATTTTACCTTTCAAATCTTCATTTTATTTTATAATTTTGAGAATGAACATTATCATTAAAAATGAATTATACAATATCATTTCAGGAGAGAGCAAAGCTAGCGATGGAGCTATTATCCAAACAATCACCAATTACCTTAGAAAGTGCGAAAAAACAAGTGGAATTACTAAAACAGAAAAGCACTTCAAAAAACAAGAAACAGAGAAATTAGAATTATTCGTTTCAAAACACAATCTTTGGTTTGAATCTTTTGATGTTTCTAACTATGTGAGTGAAGGTGCCGAACAACGTGTCTACCTCAAGGACAATCAATTTGTATACAAATTAAACGACTCAATTTATTATGAATCTTGGGTTGATTATTTCAATAATCTACTTTTACATAATTACTTCTTTCCTGACACAAGTTATAAACTATTAGGTTTTCTAAAAGAAGATAATACATTATATTCTGTCATTGAGCAGAAATTCATAAAAATCACTTCCCCAACCAATCTAAATCATGTAAAAAAATTTATGGAAGCCAATGGATTTTTAAACATTAGAAATAATGATTATAAAAATTCAGAATTAGGAATAATTATTGAAGATTTACACGATGAAAACGTATTAACAAAAAATGGAGTCTTATATTTTATCGATACTGTTTTTTACATTACAGAAGATTTCTATAAGCGATAGCGACCTCGAAATCTAAAATGCGCCTTATTTTTAGAACAAGAATAACGCACTGAAATTCGGGTACCACGAGGAAGCACGTCAGTGATCACCGAAGTGGTCGAAATTTCAGAAGTGAAACGAAGTGATAAAAATACAGCGCTAGACTTTTTGGCTCTACCTTTTTTGGCAATGAAAAAAGGTAGAAAACTCTATTAAACTAACAAAAAACATATATAATTAGTGATTAGCTTTCATTCTTTGAATTCTAAAAAATATCCCCCACTACTTTCTTTCGTAATTATCAAAACGATATAACTTTTTCAAAAGTAATGTCAATTTTATACCTGCCTCTTCGTAGAAGTAAGATTTGTCACCAACAGGTGTTTCTATTTTTATTAATGGTGTAAATGCTTTTTTGTAATACAAACTAAACATATAATTTATTCTATGCTGAACCTTTGTAGAACCTTGATGATAATACAATCCTGTTCTCAAAGCAAACTCTCCATTCGATGAATTTTTCATTCCTTCAACAGGAAACAAATACTGATATTCAGGAGATAGTGATACTCCTAAGTTTTTATAGAAACAACGTAAACTTGTTTTTGCACTTCCTCCTGTAGAAAACAACATTTTTCTCACTTCTAAAGTTGCGAAAGCACTATGCCCCTGTTCGAATGTAGGTACGTTCCATTTATTTTCTCTTTGTGTTGTTTTCAATAACCCATTATTTTGATGATATGCATAACCAACTGAATAACAAACACCTTTAAATAATAATTTACCAAATTGAATGGATGCATTACTATAATTAAGTGGTAATCCATCACTTCTTAAACTTGCAACAGGTGAAATTGAAAAACTGATTGTCTTAATTTTTCCTTTTGTTGCCATATATTGAGCAAATGTTATTTGAGAACCTATAAACATCAATAACATTATCATTCCTATCGTTTTCATAACTATGTGTTTTAATTATACTATCAAAACGAAAGAATTTTGAATACATTACAAAAACAATGCACTTTATTTATAAATTTTAATCACACTTCGATTTTAAAGCGTTAACGACCTCGAAATCTAAAATGCGCCTTAAGAAATCTAGACTGGGTCACACAACAATAAGTAAGCGTAAAAAATTATACTGTTTGAGGAGGAACGACGAGTTTATAATTTTTAGTGTCGTTTGTCATTGTCACGCTGAACTTGTCATTGTCACGCTGAGCTTGCCGAAGCGGGGCAATGAAAAAAGGTAGAAAACTCTATTAAATCACTAAAAAACATATATAATTGGTGATTATGTTTAAAAGAGAACTTATTAAACCACTAAACACAAAGTTTAATATTAAAACTTCGATTATAATCGAAATATTTTAAACATTTTAAATTTTATTCGATTATAATCGAAATAATATTTAAATTTACAAATAATTTCGATTATGATAGAAAGAAAAAGATATCTAGACAAAATCATTCCATTTATCGAAAAACCTGTTATTAAGGTAATTACAGGTATTCGACGTTGTGGTAAAAGTACATTACTAAAACAAATCATACAATTAATAGAAAATAGAAATGTTGCTATTGAACAAATCATTCATATAAATATGGAGTTGATGGAATTTGATGGCTTAAAAAATTATAGGGATTTATATACATATATACAAGAAAGACAAAGAAAGATTGGTGTTAAGTATTATATTTTTATTGACGAAGTTCAAGAAGTAGAGGAATGGGAAAAAGCAATTAACTCACTTTTGGCTGAAGGTAAAAGTGATATCTATATTTCAGGTTCAAATGCACGCTTACTTTCTTCAGAATTAGCAACACTTCTATCTGGAAGATATATTGAGTTCAAGATGTACTCTTTGGTATTTTCAGAATTTATATCCTTTATTAAGAGTAAAGACAGGGGTAATACTATTGAAAAGCAATTTGATGCATTCTTAAAGTTTGGTGGTTTTCCTGGAATACACCACATGGAATTAGATGATACCGTTATTCGTCAATATTTACAATCTATATATAATAGTGTATTATTGAAAGATGTAATCGTCAGAAACAATATAAGAGACGCTGCTATGTTGGATGTTATCAGTAAATATTTAATTGATAATAGTGGGAAAATTACCAGTGCAAAAAGTATAAGTGATTTTATGAAATCAAAAAATAGAAAAGTTTCTGTTGATACAGTTCTAAACTATATACGTTTCAATTGCGATGCTTTGTTATTTGAAAAAGTGGAACGATATGATTTGAAAGGAAAGCGCCTGTTAGAAACATATGAAAAGTATTATATGTCAGACATCGGGTTAAGATTTGCTACTTTGGGATATACACCTGAGTCCGTTTCATCTCAATTGGAAAATATCGTTTATTTAGAATTAAAATCAAGAGATTACAAGATAACAATAGGAAAATTAGATGATTTGGAGATCGATTTTATCGCTACCAAAGGAACTGAAAAAATTTACATCCAAGTTTCCACTCAACTGACTAATGATAAAGTTATTGAGCGTGAATATCGCTCTTTAGAAATGGTAAAAGATAGTTTTCCAAAATATGTTTTGTCTCTTGATAAAGGCTTTGAAACGTCTAGAAATGGAATACGATGGATGAATATTGTAGATTTTTTATTGAGTAACTCCTGGTAATGTATCATATTTGATGATAGCCTTATCGTGATTAAAACGCGCCATATTAAATGTTTAATTTTTAATGCTTAATGTTTAATTGTATGTCCCTGATATAGGTTGACCGTAAAAGTCAATTTATGATGAAAAAAAATGTACGCATCTTAAAAAGTCCAAGAAAATTTACTGATGAATTTAAAAGACATATTGTAAAAGAGTATGAGCAA
>Ga0315908_10000101_pt1 | contig 67856 bp, 53 predicted proteins | sample LakEriMetagenome_12_FD_203520 | JGI IMG/M metagenome (GOLD analysis project Ga0315908, IMG submission 203520) | Freshwater fungal communities from buoy surface, Lake Erie, Ohio, United States - Buoy 4 MA124 | ecosystem: Environmental > Aquatic > Freshwater > Lake > Lake biofilm | place: USA...
ATATGAATATAGTTAAAAAGTCCATCACTACAGGAGGAAAAGAGATCTCCATCGAGACAGGAAAACTTGCTAAGCAAGCAGACGGTTCTGTGGTGTTACAAATGGGCAACACTGTGTTGTTAGCTACAATAGTAGCGGCACAAACAGCAAAAGATGGAGTAGATTTTTTACCATTAACAGTAGATTACAAAGAGAAATTTGCTGCTGCAGGTAGAATTCCTGGAGGTTTCTTAAGAAGAGAAGGTAGACCATCGGATAATGAAGTATTAATCATGCGTTTGGTGGATCGTGCTTTACGTCCATTATTCCCAGATGATTACCATGCGGAAGTTCAGTTAATGATTCAGTTGTTATCGTATGACGGTGAACATCAACCAGATGCATTGTGTGGTTTAGCTGCTTCAGCGGCAATCGCAGTTTCTGATATTCCATTTAATGGACCAATGTCAGAAGTACGTGTAGGTAGAATTAACGGTGAGTTTATTATCAATCCTACAGTATCAGAAATGAAACAATCAGATATTGATATCATGATTGCAGGTACGGTGAAAGACATCGTAATGCTTGAGGGTGAAATGAAAGAAATTTCTGAAGCTGAAATGGTTGAAGCGATTAAAATTGCCCACCAAGCAATCATTGAACAATGTAATTTCCAATTAGAGTTAGCTGCTCAAATTCCTTCTGCTAATCCGAAAAGAGAATATAGCCACGAAGTTCATAACGAAGAAATCAAACAAAGAGTTTATGATGCTTGTTACGAAAAATGTAAGGAAGTAGCTCGCATGGGCTTAGCTTCTAAAGCAAAACGTTCTGAGTTGTTTGATGCTATCAAAGAAGAATTCAAAGCGACATTTACTGAAGAAGAATTAGCTGAAGTAGGTGGATTTATCTCTATCTATTTTTCAGGTGTGAAAAAGAAAGCTGTTCGTAACGTAATGGTGGACGAAAAAATCCGCTTGGATGGTCGTGGATTTGAACAAATCAGACCAATCTGGTGTGAAGTTGATTATTTACCAATCGTTCATGGTTCTTCTGTGTTTACAAGAGGTGAAACTCAATCATTAACTACCTTAACTTTAGGTGGTAAAATGGATGAACAAATGTTAGACGGTGTAACGTTTAAAGGAACTGAAAGCTTTATGTTACATTATAATTTTCCTCCTTTCTCTACAGGTGAAGCGAAACCGATTCGTGGTGTATCTAGAAGAGAAGTAGGTCATGGAAATTTGGCATTGAGAGCTTTAAAACCAGTTTTACCAGAAGATTATCCATATACTATTCGTTTAGTATCTGAAATTTTAGAATCGAATGGTTCTTCTTCTATGGCAACAGTTTGTGCAGGTACCCTAGCATTGATGGATGGTGGTGTTCCTATTACAGCTCCAGTATCTGGTATTGCAATGGGATTAATTTCAGAGAATGGTAAATTCGCTGTATTGTCTGATATCTTAGGTGATGAAGATCATTTAGGTGACATGGACTTTAAAGTGACCGGTACTGAAAAAGGAATCACTGCTTGTCAGATGGATATCAAAGTAGATGGTTTACCATACGAAGTATTAACACAAGCTTTGGATCAAGCAAGAGCTGGTCGTTTACATATTTTAGGAAAAATCACAGAAACGATTGCATCTCCAAATGCAGATTTAAAACCACAAACTCCACGTATCGAAGCATTTAATGTGCCTAATGACGTGATTGGTGCAATCATCGGACCTGGTGGTAAAATCATTCAAGGACTTCAAAAAGAAACAAATACTGTTATCACAATTGAAGAACTAGAAGGTGGTGAAGGTCGCGTTCAAATCATGTCTAACAACGGTGATGACATGGCTGAAGCAGTTCGTCGTATCAAACTAATCGCTTTCCCTCCAGTAGTGGAAGAAGGTGCTGAGTATGAAGGTAAAATTAAATCGTTACAAGCATACGGATGTTTCGTTGAAATTCTACCTGGTACAGATGGTTTGATTCATATTTCTGAATTCAACTGGGAGAAAATTGCTAAAATGGAAGATGTTTGTAAAGAAGGAGACGTTGTTCGTTTTAAAGTAATGGGTAAAGATCCAAAAACTAAAAAATGGAAACTTTCTCGTAAAGTATTACTTCCAAAACCAGAAAGAAAAGAAGAGGTAACTACTGAAGCTCCGAAAGAGGCGTAGAAGTTGTTCTTTTATAAGATATTAAGCCATCTCATTTGAGATGGCTTTTTTTATGAATAATAATTGTAATTTTAAAAATTGTTTAAAGTCTAATATTCAAAAAACGAATGACTGAAAATTCTATAGATTCTGAATTTAATCCCTACCAATATATAATATCAGAAGTAGATTTTTCAACCTACGACATTCCCTTTATTTTAAAAAACGCAACTGGTATTTCGCAGTTAAAAAGTCAGTATCAATTGAATTTGTATCATGAAGAAGTTCGATTGAATCATTTGGAATTAGGATTAGATTATCAGACAAAAAATTCTCCTGTTGTAGTTGATTTTTCTGAAGATGAAAATCAATTGGTTTTATACTGTCGATGCAAGACTCCAAAAGATAAGATGTGCGAACACCAAGCCCAAGCGTTATACGTGTTAGTGCAAAATGATAAATACCGTGTTTTCTTTGACAAAAAAGCAAGAAACAAGTTGTTTCAAAAAGAGGCCGAAAAATTTGGTATACAGGAAGAAGAGGATTTGGATGTATTTTTTGATTTAGTTCCTACGTATTATAATTTTGAAATACATCTGAAAAAGAAGGGATTGATTCCCGTTGATACATACTCACTCATGCGTCTGAAAGATGTGCTATTACCGAAAGAAGCTTATTCTTTTACATCTAAAAATGAAGTGATTAAAGATGTTCAATTGGTTGTTTTTAGTTATACCTCACGGAGTCAAAGCTTGGAAGTTGGTGTTTATGGAGCAAATGTTTCGAAAGATGGAAAAATTAAAAATCCAATTACACCAATAAAAACTGACAAAGAAATATTAAAAGCAGAAAAAATAGAAGGGTTAAAATTCTTTGCTGCAATCAAACAAATGTCAGGGTATCGGTATTTTTCAAAAGAGGATGCAAATATTGAAATCAATGCCCTAAAAGAGATTGTATCGAATCCGTTGAATTTACCTTTTTACCGTTTAAATACTTCAAAATCAGAAAAAATAACCTCCACCTCGATAGAACCCATTCAGTTGGTAAGCGAACCGATTGACTTTTCGTTGAAAGTAGAACAAAAAGATGCTTTTTATGAAATAAAGCCCCAAGTGTTTATTCGTGGACGAAAGTTACCAATGTCACAACTGGGGGTTAAAATGGAATATTTTATCGGTGAAAATGGAGTTTATTATTTAATAGAATCTTCGATTTTACTTCAGTTTTTGACTTATTTTAAAAAACAAGGAGGTAAGTTAATCGTTCATCAATCTCAATTTGAAGTGTTTAATCAAGAGGTGTTAATTCCATTGACTCCATCTATTCAGATTGAATATGCATATATCAAAAAAGCACCACCTACGATTCAAAAAGAGTTTATTTTAGAAAACACTCTTGAAAAAATTATTTACATCTCAGAGGAAGACGATTATATTTTACTAACACCAGTGTTTAAGTATGGCGAACACGAAATTCCGATTTTATCTAAAAAACAAGTGTATCTAAAAGATAGCAATGGCGATGAGTATCTAATGACGCGCGAAGTAGAGGAGGAATATAAAATGATTGGGATTTTACAGCGTCAGTATTATGATTTTTCTGAACAAGAAGGACAAGATTTTTTCTATATTTCCAAACATAAATTTCTTGAAGATGGTTGGTTTTTAGATGCTTTTGAACAGTGGAGAGATTTAGAATATGTAGTTTTAGGTTTCAATTCAATTAAGGAAAATCAATATAACCAACACAAAGCGAAAGTCGGAGTTACTGTAACGAGTGGAATTGACTGGTTTGACACTTCTATCGAAATAAGTTTTGGTAATCAATTGGTTTCTTTAAAACAATTGCAAAAAGCGGTAAAGAACAGAACCAAATTTGTATCATTAAACGATGGAACAATTGGGATTTTACCACAGGAATGGATTGATAAATTCGCGAAATATTTTAGGGGTGGGGAAGTAGTTAAGGACCACATTCGAACAGCAAAAATAAACTTCACCTATTTGGATGAAATATATGATAAAGAGGTTCTTTCTCTTGAAATAAAAGAAGAGATTAAATCCCTGAAAGATAAAATTCAGACCTTCAAAAAAATCAAAGAAGTAACAGTACCTAAAGGATTGAATACTGAATTACGTTCGTATCAAAAAGAGGGATTGAATTGGTTGTGTTTTTTAGATGAATTCAATTTTGGTGGCTGTTTGGCTGATGATATGGGATTAGGAAAAACCATTCAAATCATTGCTTTTATACTCACTCAGCGAAAGAATAAAGGAAAAAACACCAATTTAGTAGTTGTCCCTACTTCGTTGATTTTTAATTGGCAACAAGAAATTAAAAAGTTTGCTCCTACTTTGAAAGTGCATACGATTTACGGTTTAGAACGTGAGAAATCAGTAAAAGACTTAGAAAAATATGAAGTTGTAATAACCTCCTACGGAACATTGCTTTCGGATATTTATTATTTGAAAACCTTTGCTTTTAATTATATTTTTTTAGACGAATCACAGGCTATCAAAAATCCAGAGTCACAACGATATAAGTCTGTTCGATTATTGAAGTCTAGGAATAAAATAGTGATGACTGGTACGCCTATTGAAAATAATACATTTGATTTGTACGCACAGTTATCTTTTGCTTGTCCGGGATTATTAGGCTCTCAAACACAATTTAAAGAGGATTTTTCGGTACCAATTGATAAATACAAAGACTTAGCACGTTCAAAGGAATTACAACGAAGAATCAATCCATTTGTTTTAAGAAGGACAAAAACACAAGTTGCGACCGAATTACCCGATAAAACAGAAATGTTGTTGTATTGTGAAATGGGGAAAGAGCAACGAGATGTTTATGAGAGTTATAAAAAAGAAATGCGCGATTATTTGAAGGCTACATCTTCCAAGAAGAAAAACATGGAAACCATGTATATGTTAGCTGCTTTAACGAAATTACGTCAAATATGTAATTCTCCCGCTTTGTTGAATGAAGAAGAATATTACGGAAATGATTCTGCTAAGATTCGTGTTTTAATGCAGGAGATTCTCGAAAAACATCGTTATCATAAAATACTGGTATTTAGTCAGTTTGTTGCGATGTTGGATTTGATTAAATTGGAGTTAGAAAAAGAAAAGATAGCATTTTCATATTTAACAGGTCAATCAATAAACAGAGAACAAATTGTGGATGAATTCCAAGAAAACGATGAAATTCGAGTTTTCTTAATCAGTTTGAAAGCAGGTGGAACAGGATTAAATTTAACCGAGGCAGATTATGTTTACCTTGTTGATCCGTGGTGGAATCCTGCTGTTGAAAATCAAGCGATCGACCGTTGTTATCGTATTGGACAGGATAAACATGTAATCGCAGTCAGATTAATTACACCTGAAACAATTGAAGAAAAAGTGGTTAAACTACAATCATCTAAAAAAGAAATCGCTTCAGATTTAATTCAAACAGACGAGTCCATTTTAAAATCTTTATCGAAAGAAGAATTGATAGATTTGTTTTAATGGTCTATGATTATTATTCAATCATAATTCATAATTCATAATTCATAAATCATAATTTTTTTACCAACTTCCTCCGGAACCACCTCCGCCAAAGCTACCTCCACCGAAACCTCCAAATCCACCGCCACCTGATGAACCACCACCGAAGCCTCCGCTTCCAAACCCACCACCAGTAAAGAAAAAACCTCCAGGTCCAAATGTCATTCCACCACCACGTCCGCCTCTTCCACGACCACCTCTACTAGCTAAATAAATTAAAAATACAAATAAGGCAATTACCAGAAATACAAATGCACCATTATCTTTTTTCTTTTTGTTAGCATATTTTTTACTGTTGTATTCGCCTTTTGCGAGTTTCATTAACACATCTGTTGTGTTATTTAATGCTGTGTAATATTCACCCGTTTTTAAGTATGGGATAAGTTCTTCTTCAGCGACTTGATTTGTGGTGTAATCTGGAATCGCACCTTCTAAGCCTTTCCCTGTTGCAATAAAAAACTTTCGCTCTTCTGTAGGTTTTATAAGAATAACGATTCCATTATCTTCTTTTTCTTGACCTACTTTCCATTTATCTCCTAATTCATAGGCAAATTCAGCGGGTTCATATCCTGCAAGATCATCTACAATGACAATAACAATTTGATTGGAAGTAGTTTCTGCAAAATTGACTAATTTTTGTTCTAATTTTTGTTCTTCTTCCGAACTCAAAAAATCAGGAAATGCCTTCGATAAATTATTAACTAATCTTGGAGGGTTAGGAGCATCAGGAATACCATTTTGTCCAAAAACAGAGAGTGTGATGGCAGTGAAAAGGAGTATGAAAATATGTTTTAACATAGAAAATTTATTTATTCTCCGAAAGAAATATCGTTTGAAAGTTCGTTTGTATCATCTGATTCGAATGGGAAATGTATTTTTAATTTCTCACCAGCCATTTCAATACCTTTACAAATTCCCTCTGTAAATTGATTGTTTTTGAATTGATTAATTATTTCATTTTTAACATCATCCCAAAAGTTTTCTGTAACAATGTCATTGATTCCTTTATCACCAATTACGGCAATTTTTTTGTCTTTAGTAGCCAAATAAAACAAAACCCCATTACGTAATTCAGTCTTATGCATCTCTAATTTTTCAAAGATTTTAATCGCTCTTTCTATAGGGTTACTTTTACAAGTATCTTCTACATGAAGGCGAATTTCACCAGATGTATTTAACTCAGCTTTTTCAATTGATTTGATAATTGATTGCTGCTGTATATCGGTAAAGAATTTTTGTGTACTCATATAAAAAATAAGGCGGTTTTAACCGCCTCAACTATTCGTTATTTTGAAAAATCTACTGTTGGAGCAACTTCTGATCCTGCTGCTGCTGCAAAAGGAGTTTTCTTTGGAAATGTTACAGGATTTAAAAACATACTGTTAATGAAACCACGAATATGTGTATTATAAGACTTAATCGTCTCGTTATAATCTTGTCTTGCTTTGTTGATTCTATTTTCGGTACCTTCTAATTGTGCTTGTAGAGCACCGAAATTTTCTGTAGACTTAATTTGTGGGTATGCCTCAAAAGCCAAATTGATGGCAGTATTGATTTTTTTACCCATTAATTCCATGTCTTGAGGTGTTTTTGCATTTACAATTCCAGCTCTTGCTTGAGTTACAGACTTTAAAATATCACCTTCGTTTTTAGCTGCTCCTTTTACTGTAGCAACTAATTGCGGTATCAAATCTGCTCTTCGTTGGTAACTAGCTCCTACATTACCCCAAGATTCATCTACAGTTTCTTGTAAACGGATTGCAGTGTTGTATGAAGAACGATACACCATAAAAATAACGATAACTAAACCTACTATAGAAAGTAGAATAATGGTTGATTTTTTCATTTTCAATTTTAAATTAATTTACTATAAGTTCTCAAATCTAATACCAAACGAAATTACTGACAATTTGTCAAATAGCAATGTAACAAAAGTAACTGAACAAGCAGTTTTGAAATGATTACTTTTGTATCATGGAATGGTATCAAATAGTTGGATATTTACTGGGTTTATTGATGGGTATTACCCTTGGATTGATTGGTGCAGGGGGGTCCGCTTTGACAGTTCCAATCATGGTATTTTTATTTCAATTGGACGCAACATTAGCAACAACTTATTCCTTGTTTATTGTTGGTTTGACCAGTCTTTTCGGATCATTCAAACAAATAAAAGAAAAACGTGTAGCTTGGAATTTTGTAACTTTATTTGGTGTCCCTTCCATACTTTCCATATTTGTCAGTCGTAGGTATTTTTTGCCTGCCATTCCCAAAGATTTATTCGAACTAGGTTCCTTATCCATAACGAAAGATAATTTGCTATTAGGTGTTTTTTCAATAGTCTTGATGGCAGCATCTTATTCAATGATTAAAAAACAAGAATATAAAGAGCAACAATCAAATGAAAAAGCGAATAATTTTAATCTTGTTTTAGGTGGATTAGTTGTTGGGTTGGTAACAGGAATGTTAGGTGCTGGGGGAGGATTTTTAATTATTCCCGCATTGGTATTATGGGGGAAATTACCAATGAAAAAAGCAGCAGCAACCTCACTTATGATAATTACTATCAATTCAATTTTAGGTTTTGCTTTTGATGAACACGGTATTCGTAGGATTGATTGGGGGCATATGTTTGTCTTTTCAATCATGGCTATTTCTGGTATTTTTATAGGGATTAAATTATCTGAAAAAATTTCCGGAGAAAAATTAAAACCGATTTTTGGTTGGTTTATTTTAGCAATGGGTGCTTTTATTTTGGTTCAACAAATTACAGGAATGTAAAAAACAACTACATTTGAATTATAATTATGTTCAATGAAAAATCAAAAAGTCGATATACTTGCTTTTGCTGCTCACCCAGATGATGTTGAATTGTCTGCATCTGGGACTATACTTAAACATATAGAGCAAGGTAAAACAGTTGCTATTGTTGATTTAACTCGTGGTGAATTAGGTTCGCGAGGAACTCTTGAAACTAGAAAACTAGAGGCTCAAGAAGCATCTAAAATAATGGGTATTTCTGCACGAGTAAATTTAGGTTTGGCAGATGGTTTTTTTGAACATAATGAAGAGAATTTATTGAAAATAGTAGAACAAATACGTTATTTTAAACCTGATGTTGTTTTTGCAAATGCTATTGAAGATAGACATCCAGATCACGCTAAAGCAAGTAAATTGGTTTCAGATGCTTGTTTTTTGGCAGGTCTTGTAAAAGTGAAGTCTTTTTTCGAAACATACAAACAAGAAGCACATAGGCCTCGTTTGGTATTACATTATATTCAAGACCGATACGTTAAACCTGATTTAGTAGTTGATATCACACCTTTTTATGAACGTAAAATGGAGGCTGTTTTAGCATACAAAACTCAATTTTTTCAAGAAGATCAAGAAGGACCAAAAACGCCAATTTCTGGTAAAGATTTTCTTGCTTTTTTAACAGGAAGAATGACTGAATTTGGTCGTGCTATCGGTGTAAGTTATGCAGAAGGGTTTACAGCAGAAAGAACAATCGGGGTTGATGATCTTACTTCTATTTTGTAAATTTATTTTTGATTTTTCTAGCCATCGTTAATATAAAGTTACTCTTCTTATAGACAGGATATAAATATTCATCTTGTGTAAAATTCAAGTTGAATTTTCTAACACTATCAATCGAAGAACCTCCAAAATCAAAAATCATTCCAGAAGATGCATACTCTCGAATGATGCTATCTATAATTAAATGCATTGCTCCATATTTTCTGCCCTTATGATTAGCTCCGCCTTTTTGGTAAATTATTCGATTATTACAAAAAGTAAAAAATCCAGCAGCAATGATTTCTCTATCCTCGTAACATTCATAAATTTTCACTTGATTTGCTTTTAATCCATTCTGAATGAGTTTATGCAAATTAATATAATGTACTTCTTTTAAATCGGCTATTTTATTTCCTCGACCATTTCTAAACATACCTACCACATCTTGTATGTTTTCTGAGGTTGAAATACGTAAGTTTAGTTTAATCGCTTTTGTTAAGTTTCGTTTTAAGTTAGAATTGTACTGTTTACTTATTTCTGTATAGTTTTTTGAAAGATCTATAATTTGACATTGTTTTTGAAGTACTTGTATGTTTTTAGGTACAAATTTATTTCCAGGATGTAAACTTATATCAATAGCTTTAGTATTAGCTAATACAGCATTCCAAAATAAATTTTCTGCATTTTCAGTAATTGCTTCGTTTGAAAACACTCCAAATTGCATGGCGAAAATCGGTGTGAAGAAATAAGATATTTTATATTGACTGTTTAGTGTAACTGGAAAAACATATTTATAATCTTCAGAAATAAATGCACTCCAATTTGGGAAAACAGCATCTAAATACCAAGAATAAACATAGGCTATCCCATGCGACGAATTCGTTATAGTCTCATCCCATTTAGTTTTGTTTATTTCTTTATTTTCTAAATAAATAATTTCCATTAATTCGAGTAGCTATTGTAAATCTTTTGGAGTTTTTCAGAAATAACTTCTTTAGAAAATTTTTCCTTTATAATTCTGTGTTCAGATTGAATATCTAATTTGATAGGAAGTTCAATAAATGATAGTAGTGCACCTGTTAACATTTCAACATTTTCAGTTTCAATTAGAATACTATTATTTTCATCAACCAACTCTCTTGTGGCAGGTATATCTGTAGCAATTACTGGAGTTCCACAAGCTAATGCTTCAGCACATACAATACCGAAAGTTTCGTAATTACTAAACATGACTAAGGTATCGGATTGTTGTAAAAGTATTGCAATATCTTCTGTTTTTTGTTCTTCTTTGAAAAAGACAAAATTGTTATAAATACCCAGTTCCCTTGCTTTTTCGTTCATCAACTTCATGTCTCCATCACATACGAATGTCATAGAAAAATTTTTGGTAATTTCAGTAAGTTGTTTGACAGCTTTTAAAATTCCATTTACATTTTTTGCCGCGTCGTCTCCGTTTGAAATGTGTATAAATTGAATTTTATCTTTGTAGTTCTTTTCTATTGGATAAAATATTTCAGTATCAATTAAATTACCAATGACTTCAATTTTGTCGGGTGTATCTGAATATTTTGCTAAATTTTGTTTTAAAAAATCACTTACAGCAATGATTTTAGTAGCTTTTGAAAAAAGCTTTTTAGTAAGTTTTTTTTGATTAGAATCAAGTTTATCTAGTGTAAAACCGGAATAATGTTCAGTGATTACCAATGGTAGGTTTGAATTTTGTATCAAATAACCAAGAGGAAATAAATGATTTAAGTGTATTAAGGTTACAGCGCCAAATTGTTCTTCAGCATATTTTGTTGCCAGTTTGAAGGCCTTGCGGTAGGTTAGGTATTTGAATAATGAATTTGTTTTTACCGGGATATAAACTATAATTGTTTGAAGACCTTCTTTAATATTTTTTGAAATTTCTATTTTATTTACTCTACTATCCGGTTGAATATTTATAACAGAAACATTATTTGTCAAACTAGCAACTTCCGCATGTTTCTGAATAAAATTTCCATTCGTAGGCTGAACTCGATTTGGATACCACGAACAAAGAAACAAGATGTGTTTTGTGCTAGATGACATAAATTATATTTTGTAGATTGATTTTAGTTGTTCGATAGCATAATCGATTTCCTCTTTTGTAGTGTATCTTGAAAAAGAAAATCGAGCATTTGGTCTATTCATATCTGCATTGATTCCTTTCAATACATGCGAGCCTAAATTTGCACCAGAAGTACAAGCGCTTCCGCCGCTACAAGAAACACCTTTCAAATCCAATGAAAACAATAAAAGTCCTTGGTTATCAGATTTTGGAAAACAACAATTTAAAACAGTATACAGACTTTTTTCTGGGTTAATTTCACCATGATATTTCATGTCTTCAAAAGTATGATTCAACTGTTCAATCATATAACTTTTTAAACCTTGAACGTGGTTTTTGTGATCTTCCATTTCATCAAAAGCTAATTCTACAGCCTTTGCCATTCCTGCAATACCATATATATTTTCTGTTCCACCTCTTAACCCTCTTTCTTGAGATCCACCTTGAATAAAAGCGTGCGCTCTATTTTTTTTATTAATATATAAAAAACCAACTCCCTTAGGACCGTGAAGTTTATGTGCTGCGCAAGTAATGAAATCGACATCTAATTTTTTCAGATCTAAGGGTAAATGTCCGACAGTTTGTACCGTATCACACTGAAATAAAGCGTTATTTCTTTTACAAATTTCAGAAACTTCTTGAATCGGTAGTAAAGTGCCAATTTCATTGTTTGCATGCATTAAGCATACAAGCGTTTTTTCATCAGATTTAAGTCTATTTTCTAAATCAGACAAGTTAACATTTCCTTTTTCATCTAAAGCAACGTATTCAATTTTAATTCCAAATGTTTCTTTGAGATGTTCGATAGTATGTCCTACGGCATGGTGTTCAATTTCAGAACTGATAATTCTTTTAACCCCTAAAGTTTCAATAGAAGTATAAATAGCCATATTATCAGCTTCTGTACCTCCTGAAGTAAATATGATTTCAGATGGAGAACAGTTTAATTTTGAGGCAATTGTTCTTCTTGATGTCTCAATAATTGCTTTTACTTGTCTTCCATATGAATGCGATGAAGAAGGGTTTCCAAATTCATTCTGTAAAAGTGGTAGCATAACATCTACTACCTCTTTTGCAATCGGTGTTGTAGCTGCGTTGTCTAAGTAAACTCTTTTCATTCGAATATTATTTTTTTATACATAATTTCATACGAATGATACGTTTTGAAGCAATATCAACTTTCGATTTAAACGATTTATCTTCTGTATATTTTTTAAACAACGAATTGTATGCTTTATCTACATTTAAAGGCATTAAAATAATATCAATCCCAGCTTCAATTGCTTTTATTTCTGCATTTGGTATACTACTTACCCCGCCCATATTCATAGCATCAGTTACAATCAATCCTTTGAAATTATATTCATTACGTAATAAGTTAGTAACGATTTCTGGAGATAAAGTAGAAGGAAGTCCTTTGGTATCGTATTTTTCATTGTTTTTTACAGCAATATGTGCTACCATAATTGAAAGCACACCGTCCTGAATCAATTTTGGATAGTTTTTGATTTCTTTCAATTCACCATCAATCATTTGCAATGCTTTGTGAGTGTCTCCAGAAACCAAACCGTGTCCAGGGAAATGTTTTGCGGTAGCAATTATTCCGTTCTTTTGTGTTTCTTGAATAAAAGCGTTCGACCAAGGAATAATATTTTCCGGAATTGCACCAAAACTTCTAAATCCAACTGTTTTATTTGGGGACATATCTACAACAGGAGAGAAATTGTAGTTGATTCCGATATCATTTAAGTCTTTAGAAATGATGTTAGTATATTTTCTAACTTCATCAATCGTTTTCATTTCGTTTGCTTTAATTACAGGCGTTGAACCTGTAATTTTTCTGTTTACCAAACTAGGCTCAGCGTCTGCGGAATACAGAAAAGGTAAGTTGTTTTTATATGGATTTAGTTCGTTGTAGGCTTTAATCCAATTTGTGAACTCTTCTTTGGTTCCGTTTAACATCAACACGCCTCCAATTTTATTCTCCTTGATTTTTTGGGTAATCAATTCATTCGTTTCTCCTAATCTACCCACTGCAGGCATTAATAATTGAGCTACCTTTGTTTCATCAGATAATGTTTTGAAAATGGAGTCTACGTCTTTGTCAAGTTGTTTGTTATCACCAAGAAAATCATTAATTGTAAAAGAGTGATTAATAGCAGGGTGATAGGTAACTTTTGGATCTTCTTTTGTCTTATTTTCTTTTTTTTCAGTTTGTTGCGCACAACTTTGAAGAACGATAGTAAATACTGCTGCTGTAAAAGTTAATTTATTCATAGTTTCATTTAATACATTGCAAATTTACATTCTTTAATTTTCATTCAATATTTGTCTTGTTTAACTTTTACACAAGTTTATTGACATAAGTTTTTAAATTTTATTCTATTAAATATCAACCTAATTGATTTTTTTGATTAAATTATTATAGAAAAAGCTATATGGATACAAGTTTTTCTATTAAAAATTGGGCTTTGGAGGATAGACCAAGGGAGAAATATGTTAGTAAAGGAGTTAATTCTTTAACTGATGCTGAACTTTTTGCTATTTTACTTGGGAGTAGTTATAAAGAAAAGTCAGCGTTGGACTTATCTAAAGAAATGTTGCTTTCGGTTTCAAATAATTTGGATGCGTTTGCACGCTTGACTATTAATGATTTAATTAAATTTAAAGGAGTAGGTGAAGTTAAAGCAATCACGTTGCAAGTTGCTTTCGAGATTGCTCGTAGACGAAAAGTTGCGGAAAATTCGATAGAATTTATTAAAACTTCAGAAGATGTTTTTAAGATTTTTGGTCCTAAATTGCGAGATTTATCGGTTGAACAGTTTCATATAATATTACTTAATAGAAAAAACGGAATTCTCTCGATGCAAAAAATATCAGAGGGAGGTACCACTGGAACAGTTGTTGATGCAAAAGTGGTTTTTAAAAAAGCATTTGATCATCTTGCAACAGCAATGATATTGGTTCACAATCATCCTTCAGGTAATAAAATGCCAAGCAGCGCTGATCTAGAAATCACAAAAAAAATAAAATCATTTGGTGAATTAATCGAAATGACAATTTTAGATCATATTATTATTGCTAATGATAATTACTTTAGTTTTGCAGATGAAAATGTATTATAACTAATTTAAGTGAAAAAAATTCTAACAGTCATAGGTGCAAGGCCCCAGATAATAAAAGCAGCAGCAATTAGTAGGGCGATTAAAAATTTGTTTTCCGATCAATTAAAGGAGATTATTGTTCATACGGGACAGCATTATGACGATAATATGTCTGCTATTTTTTTTGAAGAATTAGGTATTCCAAATCCTCAATTTAATTTAAATGTAGGGAGTGGTTCACATGGTTTGCAGACAGCAAAGATGATTGAAGGGATGGAAAAGCTCATGATTGAAGAAAAACCAGATGGTATTGTTATTTATGGAGATACAAATTCTACAATCGCTGCAGCATTAGCCGCTTCTAAAATACATATACCTGTTTTTCATATTGAAGCGGGATTAAGAAGTTTTAATAAATCTATGCCTGAGGAAGTTAATCGAATTTTGTCAGATCACATTTCTACTTTATTGTTTTGTCCAACTCAAACTGCGATTGATAATTTAGTGAAAGAAGGGTTTTCAATGAACAATGAACATATACCTTCAGTAGATAATCCTCATGTTCATTTGTGTGGAGATATTATGTACGATAATAGTATGTATTTTTCTGATGTTTCAGATCAAAAGTCAAGAATACTTGAGGAAATTAATGTTTTAGATAAAAATTACATTTTAGTCACCATACATAGAAATGCGAATACTGATGATGCAATTCGATTAAATGAGATTTTCAATGCGTTAATTTATATACAAAACACAACTGGATTTGATATAGTTCTTCCCTTACATCCTCGAACCAATAAAATGATGGATCAACTTCTTACAGTTGAAAATAAAGCACTTTTGAAAGATAATAAAAATATTAAAATCATTCCACCCGCTGGGTTTTTAGATATCATTTCACTTGAGAAAAATGCATCCTTAATTATTACGGATAGTGGTGGTTTACAAAAAGAGGCATATTTCTTTAAAAAGCCTTGTGTTATTTTAAGGCCTGAAACGGAGTGGGTTGAGATTGTTGAAAACGGTAATGCAATTATCGCAGATGCAGATCAACAAAAGATAGTAAATGCAGCAAATCAATTACTTACTCATAAAGAGTTTTCATTTCCAAATTTATTTGGTGATGCAAAAGCTTCAGAGTTTATCGTACAAAAAATTGTTGATTGTATTAATTAAGTATGTTAGTAGTTTTTGTAGAAGAAGTATCAGAGAGATTAATTTATACACTCGATTTTATATTTAAAGATCGTAAAATTGAATATCAAATCACGAATGATCCTATCTATTACAATAAATTAGAAGGGTTTAAGTTTAATTATTCTAATCGAATTTTTGAATCAGGGGTACATATACAGCCGAGTGATGTGATTTTTTCTGAAGAAATTAAAGAGTATGTAATTTCTAAATCCTTGTTTTACAAATTAGAGTGTCTTTCATTCGATGGAGTAGTGGATCCAATTGCTTCGGTTTTTTATTTGATATCACGCTATGAAGAGTATCTGATTTTAAAACGCGATAATCACGATCGATTTCAAGCAAAAAATAGTATTCAATATGAATATGGATGGTTAAAGCAATGTATATGTGATCGTTGGTGTGAAGATTTGATCTCTTTTATGGAAGAAGAATATAAACGTGCATTATCTTCTTTTAAATTTCAGACTACGATTGTACCTACTTTTGATGTTGATAATGTAAGGGCATTTGAATGGAAAGAAGGAATCCGTTCTTGGGTTGCTGTTTGGAAAGATAGAATTTCAAAAAATATTGAAAGTAGTGAATTAAGACAAAAGGTACTGAACAAAGAGCAAAAAGATCCTTATGATACTTTTGATTATATTTTAGATATTGCAGACCGAGGTTTTGACGTAAAAATGTTTTGGTTAGTCGGTGATTTGGCTAAATATGACAGGAATATTTCCGTAAATGATAATAGACATCGAAGTTTAATTAAAAAAATGTCAACCCAAATAACGCTTGGAATACATCCTAGTTACAAATCGAATTTGAGTGGGTACTATTTAGAAAAAGAAATTGAACGAATTGAATTAATTACTTCAGAGAAACCATCTATTTCTCGACAGCATTATTTAAAGCTTCATTTACCTCAAACATACCGACAATTAATTCATTACGGAATTTCGGAAGATTACACTATGGGGTATGCAGATGAGGTAGGTTTTAGGGCGGGTACAGCAAGACCATTTTATTTCTTTGATTTACAAAAGAATCATGCTACAAATCTGCTAATTCATTCATTTGCATATATGGATAGAACTTTGAAAGATTACCTTGGTTTTACTAAAGGACAAGCATTTCATTTAGTTGAAGAATTATTTCGTGAAGTAAATGCATATGGTGGAGAGTACATTTGTTTGTGGCATAATGAATCTCTCGGAAATGCTTTTGGTTGGAATGGTTGGAGTGAGATTCTAGAATATACACTTACTTTTAAAAATGAAATACATTGAAGCTAAAAATTGATATTGAAGTTGTACCATCTTCAAAAAAAATCACACATCAAAGTAAATGCATCTTTATAGGGAGTTGTTTTTCGGATGATATTTCAATGAAGTTTCAAGAGGGTGGGTTAAATATCTTAACAAATCCATTTGGAACTCTTTTTCATCCATTAGCAATTTTAAATTTATTTGAAGATGTTGATATTGATTCAACTTGTTTTCAAAGAGATGATGTTTGGTTGTCTTGGCTAGCCTCTAGTGTAATATTTGGATTAAGCAAAGATGAGTTAGTCTTTAAATTGAATTCGTTAAAAAAAGAACTTCATGATTATTTGAAAGAATCTGATTTCCTTTTTTTAACTCTTGGTACTGCTATTGGATATAGACTAAAATCAACAAATCAGTTGGTTGCAAATTGTCATAAAATGCCCATGTCTTTATTTTTTAAAGAATTGACAGATGCAACTGAAATGACTAATTATTGGTTGAAATTAATTGAAAAAATAAAGTCTATTAATCCATCTCTAGAAATTGTTTTTACTGTAAGTCCTGTAAGGCATATCAAAGAAGGAGTGATTGAAAATAATATTAGTAAATCGCAATTGTTTAGTTTGATTTATCTTTTGAAGGAAAATTATTTTCCATCTTATGAAATTGTAAATGACGAATTAAGAGACTATCGATTTTTTAAAGAAGATTTAGTGCATCCAAATCAGCAAGCAATCGATTATGTTTGGGAGAAGTTTAGAGTTAGTTATATGGATATTAAAACAAATGTTTTGATTGATGAGGTCATGTCAATTCGTAAAATGATACATCACAGAACATTACACCCTAATTCTGCTGAATCAATAAGGTTTCAAGAAAAAATAATGGAGAAAAAAAAGGGAGTCAATATGATATTGCCAAGTATTAAATGGTAACAATGAATTGTTTATTTTAAATCTATTTCTTATTTTAGAGATTCATAATATCTTGTATATTTGCAAACTGAAATAAAAGTATCTTAACTATGGCTGATAAGGCAATTGCAAAACCAGGAAAAACCACCAAGAAAAGTACTATGAGTGGTACGACCAAATTTTCAAAAGAAACTTATATTAAATGGTATAAGGATATGCTTTTGATTCGTCGTTTCGAAGAGAAAGTAGGTCAATTATATATTCAACAAAAATTTGGTGGATTTTGTCACTTGTACATCGGACAAGAAGCAATCGTCGCAGGTACTATTTCTGGTTCTAGACCTACTGATAGTCACATGACTGCTTATCGTGATCATGCTCATCCTTTAGCACTTGGTACTGATCCTCGAGTTTTGATGGCTGAATTATATGGTAGAACAACAGGATGTTCAAAAGGAAAAGGTGGTTCAATGCACTTTTTTGATAAAGAAAGAAATTTTATGGGTGGTCATGGTATTGTTGGAGCTCAAATTCCAATGGGTACAGGGGTTGCGTTTGCTGAAAAATACAATGAAACCGATAATGTTGTTTTTGTATCTATGGGTGATGGTGCGGTGAGACAAGGTTCTTTACATGAAACTTTCAACATGGCTATGATGTGGAAACTTCCTGTGATTTATATCATTGAAAACAATAATTATGCCATGGGTACTTCTGTTGAACGTACTACAAATGTTCAAGATTTATCTAAAATTGGTCTTTCTTATGAGATGCCTTCAAAATCTGTAAATGGGATGTCTCCAGAAGCTGTTCACGAAGCAATTGCTGAAGCTTGTGACAGAGCAAGAAGAGGTGATGGACCAACTTTGTTGGATATTCGTACATACAGATACAAAGGTCATTCAATGTCTGATCCACAAAAATATAGAACTAAAGAAGAGGTTGCTGAATGGATGGAAAAAGATCCAATTGATCATTGCTTGAGTGTTATCAAAGAAAATAATTGGTTGACTGAAAATGAGATTCAAGAAATTATTGATTGGGTGAAAACAGAAGTGGAGGAATCTATTACCTTCGCTGAGAATTCACCTTATCCAGCTGCTGAAGAGCTATACAAAGATGTGTATATGCAAGAAGATTATCCATATATCAAAGAATATTAATCAATATAAATTATGGCTGAAGTAATTTACATGCCTAAACTTAGTGATACAATGACTGAAGGAGTTGTAGCTGAGTGGCACAAAAAAGTAGGTGACAAAGTTTCAAATGGGGAATTGTTGGCTGAAATTGAAACAGATAAGGCAACTATGGAATTTGAATCATTTTATGATGGTGTTTTATTACATATTGGTGTTGAGAAGACAAAAGCTGCTCCAGTAAATGCAATTTTGGCAATTGTTGGAGAGGCTGGTGAAGATATTTCAAGCTTATTATCTGGGGCTTCAGTTTCTGCTCCTGCTGTAGAAGAAGTTAAAATAGAAGCTCCTGCACCTGTTGTTGCTACTCCAGCAGTAAGCGCTCCAACTTCAGTTGTAGAAAAATCGATTCCTACACCAACACCAGTTGCTCCTGCAGATGGTTCAAGAATATTAGCATCTCCTTTAGCAAAGAAATTAGCTGAAGAAAAAGGGATTGATATAAATATGGTAAGTGGTACTGGTGATGCTGGTCGTGTTGTTAAGCGCGATATAGATCATTATACTCCTTATGTTCCTGGTGCTGCTAAGACTGTTTCAACAAATATTTCAAATGTTGAGTCATTTATAGACGAACCTGTATCGCAAATGAGAAAGGTGATAGCTCGTCGTTTAGCAGAAAGCAAATTCACAGCGCCACATTTTTATTTGACGATTGATGTGGATATGGACAATGCGATTGCGTCTAGAAAGGTTTTGAATGCACAAGATGGTGTTAAAGTTTCTTTTAACGATATGGTAATTAAAGCAGTTGCTATGTCTTTAAGAAAACATCCAGCAATAAATTCATCATGGTTGGGTGATGTAATTAGAAGAAATCAACATGTTCATATTGGTGTTGCAGTAGCAGTAGATGAAGGTTTACTTGTTCCTGTTGTAAGATTTGCTGATTCTAAAGGCTTTACTCAAATTGGAAACGAAGTACGAGAATTTGCTCAAAAAGCAAAAGATAAAAAACTTCAACCATCTGATTGGGAAGGAAATACTTTTACTATTTCTAATCTTGGGATGTTTGGAATAGATTCATTTACAGCGATAGTAAACCCACCTGATAGTTGTATTTTAGCTGTTGGAGGTATTTCTCAAGTTCCTGTGGTTAAAAATGGACAGGTAGTTCCTGGAAATGTAATGAAATTAACCCTTTCTTGTGATCATAGAGTAGTAGATGGAGCCTCAGGTGCGGCTTTCTTACAAACCCTTAAAGGATATTTAGAGAATCCTGTTACAATGTTGACGTAATAAATATTATTGGTATATTAGAACGTCCTTATCTTTTTGGTAAGGACGTTTTTTTTTTGATTGTTATGGGTTTGATTTCAAGGTTATTTGTTTTTTTTACATTATTTCTTTTTACTAGAATCACAGCTCAGGTTGCTCCTTTTATTGATTTTTCTGGGTATTTAAATACCTTTTACAAGGGAAATATCAGAACTTTAGAATTTCAACGAATCACCAATTTTTCTGCTGGTGATAATGTACTAGCCTATGTTGATAATCGAGAAAACTTTAAAGTGTTTAATGGTGAAAATGTTGAACAAATTACCGTACAACAAGTAAAGTATCAACTTTCCGATAACATTGTGGCATGGCAAATCGGGAGTTTTTTGTACGGGTTTGAGAATGGGGTTAAAAAAACATTGTGTGCAAATACAGGTGATTTTGTAGTAAAAGATAGTTTTATTGTTTATCAAGACATAAGATTTAAAACTATTAATGTTTGGTATAAAAATGAAGTTTTTCAGTTGATGCAACAAACTGGAGAAATGACTATGCCTGAAGCAATTGGTGAAAATATTATCGGATTTAAAGATAATGGGGATATCTATAAAGTATTTTGGAGAGGTAAGTTTTATGAAATTGGTGGAAATTCCTATCCAATGGAAATGAATGCAGGTACGGATGTGATAAGTTTTAATAATACAGTTAATAAAAATTTCACTGTTTTTGAAAATGGGGATTTTTATGATGTTGAAAACGCTTTTATGAAAAAATATAAGTCGGGTAGAGGTTTTGTAATCTATGAAGATCAAATAGGAAATCTATGGAAGTTTGAAAAAGGGAACAAAATAAACGTTAGTGATTTTAATTCTGGTCTTTGGGAAGTGCTAGATGAAGGGTTTGTTTGGAATGAGAATAATTTACTCTATTCTCTTGTAAATAATGTTAAAACTCAAATTGTCAATTTTATTCCTAATGAATTTCAATTGAAAAATAACATTTTTGTATATCGAAATAATTTGGGTGGAATTTCGATATTTCATCAAGGAAAGAACATATTATTAACAAATCAAACAGAAAGTAAATTTTCTATTTATGGAAATAACGTTTTGATAGAATTGTTTAATAAATCATATTTATTTTATTCAAATGGAGAGATTTATCACAACTAGGTCAGTTATATTTTTTTTATTCATATGTTTCTTGAATACTAATCATGCACAAATAAATGTAAAATCTTCAGGAGCTAAAATTGGAGTTTTATCTGGGACAGTTACCGATAGTATTACAAAGTTACCAATCGAATATGCCTCAATTAAGATTTATAACGAGAAAGACTCTAGTGTAGCAGGTGCAATCTATACAAATAATTTTGGTGATTTTATTTTAGATCAAATAGTAGTTGGAAGATATTATGTCAAGGTTTTCGCAACAAATTATCAGTTCAAAGTTATCAGAGATGTCAGTTTTTCAATAGATAAAACAGATCGATCTTTGGGAATGATTCGTCTTGTCAGTAAAGTTAAAGAGTTGAAAGAGATTGTAATTACTTCAAATAAAAAAATGTTGGAAACTTCATTTGATAAAAAAGTTTACAATCTAGCTGATGATATTTCTGCAAGAGGAGGGTCGGTGGTAGATGCTTTATCAAACGTACCTTCAGTAGAAGTGGATCAAGATGGAAAGTTATCGATGAGGGGTAGTGGTAATGTAACAGTGTTGATTGATGGAAGACCGAGTACCTTAGCTCGAGATGGAGGAAGTTTTTTGTCTGGAATCCCTGCTAATATGGTAGATCGTGTTGAAATCGTAACAAATCCATCTGCAAAATATGATCCTGATGGGACAACTGGAATAATAAATATTGTTCTGAAAAAAAATAAGCTAAAAGGTATTAATGGGAATGTTAATTTAAGCGGTGCAACTGGAAATCTTTTCAACGGTTCAGCGTCATTAAGCTATAGAGCTGCAAAATTAAATGCTTATGGAACCTATTCATACAAACATTATGAAGGTGAAAGAAATAACTTTGGTTTATTGAATCGAACAATAGACAATCAATTATTTAGGTTGAAACAAGATCGATTAGGGACCGATTATAATGTTACTCATACGATTAAAATAGGTTCAGATTTTTATTTAAAAGATCGCAATACTCTCGGTATTTCTTTTACGGGTAATTTAGGTGAACGAAATCGAACAGGTAATTTAATTAATAATCAATTAGATAGTAATAATAATATGCTTTATAGTTGGTATCGAGACTCCTATGATCCCTCAAAACAGAAGAGTATGGATTTGAATGTAAATTACAAATGGGATTTTAAAGAAGATAAGGGCTATGTTAATTTTGATGTTACTCAATCAGTGAGTATGGATACAACGGGAGGAAATTACAATCAATCAAATATTGATCTAAATCGTAAAAACTTGTTGCAACAATTATCAAACGATGAAAACGGTAATGTAAACACAGCCATGTTTGATTTGGTTCGAGTATTACCCAAAAATATTAAAATGGAAGCAGGGTTAAAGTCAATATATAGAATAAATAATATCCGATCTCACTCACAGACATTAGATACAATTATAGGAGAATATATGGGAGATACACTCTCTAATTTTCAATACAGATATACGGAACAAATATTTTCAAGCTATGTCAACTTTGCACAACAACTTACTAAATTCAAGTATCAATTTGGTTTACGTATTGAAGAATCCAATCAAACACCAAATTTGATTTCTAAGAATCTAGAATTTCCTAAAAACTATTTTAATCTGTACCCATCTGCTTTTTTGACTTATAAAATCAAAGAAAACATTGATTTAAACGCAAATTATTCAAGAAGAATAAATAGACCAAGCAGTGAAACCTTAAACCCTTTTACAAGTTATGCAGATCCTTATAACTTAAGAATGGGAAATCCAGCAGTAAATCCAGAATTTATACATTCGTTTGAATTAGGACTTGGAATAAGTAAAAAGAAAGTTCAAATTTCAGCAAATATTTTCTTTAAGCAAACTTCCAATGTACTACAGAGATATAGACAATTTTACTCAAATGGATATGCTGCAGTTACTTATGTTAATATTGATAAATCTGAAAGTTTAGGAAGTGAATTAGTGATTACATTTAGACCTGTACCTGCATGGAAAAACACCATTTCTTTTAATGGGAATCAAATTAAATATTTCGATGATGTAATTCAATTAACTAACGATGTTGGCTATAATTGGAGTACTAAATATATAGGTTCAATCGAATTTTGGAAACGAACTGCCACACTACAAGTAAATGCAAAATACAATGCCCCTATAGTCACTCCTCAAGGAACTGTTCAGCCTAGAGCATCGGTTGATGTTTCTGGCGAAAAGTCCTTTAAAGAAGGGAATTGGTCGGTTGGTTTTAAAATTTCTGATGTTTTTAATACACAGGAATTCAGAATTGATTTAAATCAATATAATATTCAGCAAGAATCGGTATTTAAGCAAACAACAAGACGTTTTTATTTAAATTTAGCATATAAATTTGGAAAAATGGAAGTGACAAAAAAAGGAAAAGTTTCCAATGACAACAATGGAGGTGGTGGTGACTTTTAAAAAAGCAATTGAATAATTTCTTTTGCCTCTTTAACATCATGAACACGCAAAATATTCGCTCCTTTTTTTATTGCAATTGTGTTTAAAATGGTAGTTCCGTTTAAAGCTTCTTCAGGTGTAGAATTCAATTTTTTATAAATCATTGATTTTCTTGACATACCAACTAGCATTGGATACTTTAGAAAATAGAAATCTTCTAAATTATCAAGTATTTCGTAATTCTGTTCTATTGTTTTTGCAAAACCAAATCCTGGGTCTAATATTAATTCCGTTAACCCTAATTCATGTAATTGCTCAATTTTGGATGAGAAATAATTAATCATTTCTTTGAAAATACTTTTATATTCAGTTTGATATTGCATGTTTTTTGGTGTGCCCTTAGAATGCATCAAAATATAGGGTGTTTTATTGCGCGCTATTACATTAAACATTTCTTTATCTAATTCTCCTCCACTAATATCATTGATAATATCAGCTCCCTGATCGATGGCAATTTGTGCGATTTGAGAACGAAAAGTGTCACAACTTATGATACAATTCGGAAAATTAGATTTAATTTGTTTTATAGGTTCTGTGATTCGTTGTATTTCTTCTTCTAAGCTAATATCACTAGCTCCTGGACGTGTTGAATAACCACCTATATCAATAAAGTCAGCACCTTCGTTTAGGTGTTTTTCTGTTTTTAAAAGAATAGAATCTAGGGTGTTCGTTCGGCTGTTTTTATAAAAAGAATCAGGTGTTGTATTAACGATTCCCATAATTTTAGGAGTACTTAAGTCTAATAACTTTTTGCCTATTTTAAGGTGTTTTTTCATAGGAATTTATTAATTTCAACTCTTAAATTTAATTATAAATGCAAACTTCCGAACAATATACCAAAGTTATCACAAGTTGTAGAGAAATATTTACAAAGAAAACGAAAGATTATGGTACTGCTTGGCGCATTTTAAGACCGAGTTCTTTAACAGATCAAATTTTCATTAAAGCTCAAAGAATCAGAACAATACAAGAGACCGGAAGTAATTTAGTAGGTGAAAGTATTTCTGGTGAATTTCAAGCAATTGTGAATTATTGTATAATGGCTTTGATACAATTGGAATATACTTCTGATAATTTAGAGCTAAGTGAAGAGGAGGCTTGTCGATTATATGATAAATATGCCCATGAGGCTTTTGAATTGATGAAGAAAAAGAATCACGATTATGGAGAAGCGTGGAGAGATATGCGTGTGAGTTCTTTGACAGATTTAATTTTAATGAAAATTTTACGTGTTAAGCAGATTGAAGACAATCAAGGTAAAACATTGATTAGTGAAGGTATAGATGCTAATTACTACGATATGTTAAATTATGCTGTTTTTTCTTTGATTCATTTAAGTTATTAATTTCTAATCATTTTAAATTTTAAGATTTATGAAAAAAGCATTTGGATGGTATGGTCAATCTTTGGTATTGAATTCAGTGCTAATTCTAGTAAATTTTCTAGGTGTCACTTTTACCACAATTGGATTTCATAAAAATTTCGAAAATCAACAAAGTTTATTCGTACTAATCGGATTATTGTTGATTATATTAAGTTCATTAGGCTTATTTTTCTTAAAAGGAAAAGAATTCATGGCCTATGTTTCAAGAATTTTAGTAGGTGGTTTGTTTATTGTATCAGGCTTAATCAAAGCGAATGACCCCTTAGGATTTAGTTATAAACTTGAAGAATATTTTGAAGATGGAGCCTTAGCATTTAGAATTAAAGAATGGTTTTCCTCACCTGGATTTACGCTCGAGTTTTTGATTGACTACGCATTGTTTTTTAGCGTCTTAATATGCATTATTGAAATTGTATTGGGTGTTTTAGTAATCATTGGAGGTAAGATTAGGTTTACATCTTGGATGTTGCTTTTAACGATGATTTTCTTCACTTTTCTTACTTGGCATACTGCAAACTGTGATTCTAATAAAAAATTTCTAGATAGAGATACTTATTTATCCTCAGATCCAGTGGCTCAAGAGAAAATTACAGCTTCAAAAACGAATAAAGAAATTAAAGTAGTCTCAGTCAATGAAAACGAAATTGTAATTGATGAAATGAAACAACCTCAATGTGTTACCGATTGTGGATGTTTTGGAGACGCTATGAAAGGTTCTGTTGGAAGGTCATTAACTCCCTCTGAATCATTATGGAAAGATTATATATTGTTATATTTTGTACTATGGATTTTTATATCAAAGAAATTAATCGCACCTAATACAACACGTCAAAATTTATATGTAATTCCTATTTCGATTTTAGTTGTTTCCTTCTTTTCTTTTGTTTTTGGTTGGTATTTCCCAATAACGTTTGCAATAATTTCCATTTTGATGGCGCTTTGGGTCAAAAGAACTGGAATTAAATATATTGGTAATTACTGGGGTAGTTCCTTGGCAGTTGTAATTGTTTGTTTAATATTTACAAGTTATGTATTGAACTATGAACCTGTAAAAGATTACAGACCATATGCTGAAGGGTCAAATTTGAAAGAAAAAATGAACGACGGAGTAGAGGGGAAATACCTTAACATGTTGGTTTATAAAAATTTGAAAACAGGAGAAACTGTGGAATACGAAGGGTCTAGTCAAGAATATGTTAATTCAAAAATTTGGGAAAAAACAACTACATGGAAATATGATACGATGATCTCTAAAGAGGTTATTCCTACGCGACTTCCATCTATATCTACACAATTTAATCCAACAATTTCTGTTTCTGAAATAGGTAAAAATGAAATGCAACTTGATTTTATTCAAAAAATGTTGAGTACAAAAAAAGTTAAGGGTGTTGAATTGTTTGATATTGAAAAAGATACAAGAATTCAAGTTGTGGAAAAAGAATATCTCGAAAATTATTCTGATACTTCATTCTATCGATTTGAAAAAGATATTATGGTGGTGGAAGAACCAATGTCTGAAATTTCCATACGAGAGTATATTTTGAAAGCACCTACTATTTTTATCATGTTCTCAAAAGAATTGAAAAAAGCTAAAATCGATGATTTACAAAACATTCAATCGATTGAAAAATCTTTGAAAAAAGCAAAAATTCCTTTTGTTTTAATCACCAACGAACAAAGACCATACATAAAATATTGGTTGAAAAAGAATGGATTAAATCTCCCTGCATTCACGAATGATGCGACAGAATTGAAAGCAGTTTCTCGTTCAAATCCTTCTTTAATGATTGTTAAACAAGGTGTTGTGAAAGGTAAATATCCTAACAAATCAATTCCATCTTTTGATTGGATAAAAAAACATATTTTAAACTAACTAAACTTTATGAGAAAAAAAATAATAGCTGGAAATTGGAAAATGAATTTATTGCAGCATGAAGCGAATGAATTAGTTAGATCATTATCCTCTCAAGAAGTATCAAAAGATATTATTCGAATCGTTTTTCCACCCTTTATATATATATCTGAATTAATAAATGCAACTGATAATCTTTTTGTTGGTGCACAAAATTTTTATCCAAAAGAAAGTGGCGCTTTTACGGGGGAGGTTTCAATTACGCAATTGAAAGATTTGGGAGTAAAGTATGTATTAGTTGGTCATTCCGAAAGAAGAATGTATTTCAATGAAAGCAATTCTTTTTTAAAGCAAAAGGTGGATGCAGCTTTAGCTAATGATATTCATGTTATTTTTTGTTGTGGGGAGCCTCTAGAAATTAGAGATGAAAATAATCATGAGTCATTTGTAATAAATCAATTGGAAGAAACTTTATTTCACCTTTCTGATCAAGAAATTACAAATGTAACCATAGCATATGAACCAATTTGGGCTATTGGAACTGGAAGAACTGCTAGCTCTCAGCAAGCAGAAAATATGCACGCTTGTATTAGAAAAAGTATTACAGATAAATATAATCAAAAAATAGGTGATTCGATTTCAATTCTTTATGGAGGGAGTTGCAATCCTACAAATGCAAAGGAATTGTTTGCTTGTGATAATGTAGATGGTGGGTTAATAGGGGGAGCATCATTAAAAGCATCAGATTTTCATGCTATTTCAACAGCATATTAAATGGATAGAATTAAAGTTACTTTTATTTTTTCTGAGGTTGAACCTTGGAATGAAGTTGCAATTGCTGCTCTATCAGAAATAGGATTTGATAGTTTTGTAGAGCTTGAAAATGGAGTAGAAGCCTATATAAATGAAAATGAATTTAATGAGCGTAATTTAGAAGAGGGTGTTTTACAAGAAATAAAGGAACATACACAAACTAATGTATTCGTTGAAAAAATTCCTTTTCAAAATTGGAATGCGGTATGGGAATCTGATTTCAATCCAGTTTTTGTAGAGGATAAACTCACTATTTTGGCACCATTTCACGATCAATCGTTAGCTGTAGGTTTGCCAATCGTGATTCAACCACAAATGTCATTTGGTACTGGTCATCACCAAACAACTTGGATGATGTCTAAGCTACTTTTAGAACTGGAAGATTTACCCATCAAGGTCTTAGATATGGGGACTGGCACTGGAGTTTTAGCAATTTTAGCAGAAAAGTTAGGAGCTAAAGAGATTTTAGCAATTGATATTGAGCCTTGGTCAGTAGATAATACAATTGAAAATGCAGAAAGAAATAATTGTCATAATATCAAAGCATTGTGTGGAGATATTGATTTAATTGAAGGAGAAAAATTTGATTTGATTTTAGCAAACATTAATAAAAACATTCTCAAAAGCCATATGAAATTCTATGCATATGCTTTAGATAAAAATGCTAAGATAGCCTTGAGTGGTTTTTTTGACACTGATTCAGAAGAAATAATTCGTTATGCTGAACAGTATGGTTTAATTTTTGATTCTAAAATTGTAAAAGAAACCTGGGCTGCACTTATACTTGTTAAAAATTAAAATATAGATTATGAAAAATTGGTTAATTATAATATGTGTAATTCTATCAAATACGATTCTTTATGGTCAGAATTATTCTCAGAACAGAGAAAAATTCGTTAAAGAGTTGATGAATCAATTGAGCGAAATTAAAACTTCTGAACCGAGAGATTTTGTTAAAAAAGAATTACTTCCTCTTTTAGTTGAGTCAAATGAATTTCCAGATGATAAGTTTTCTAAAATGATAGAGACCTGTAATTTGATGGAAACTAAAAAATTACCTCCTTATCCTGAAATATACAACTATGTATATTCGATGTATTCGATTGTTGTCAAAAATCAATCAAATGCGAGTTATAAAGCTTGGCATGGTTCTGTTGAGCAACTACTTAATTCAAAGAATATTAATAGGTTTAAAGATTTTATTGAACTATCAGCTGACTTTTTTTCAAAAGCGGTTATCGCGGAAACTCCGAATCATGCATGGTATTATAAAGGTGGTAATTTCGCCTTTGATGTGACAGATAAACCTATAATTAAATTTGAAGGTGGTAAATTAATTTGTTTGGTTAAAAATACACTAGAGTCAACAAAAAAAGAAAAACCTTTTCATGATAGTATCGTTGTCGAAGGTTCAAAAGGAACTTATGATCCTTTTCTAAAAAAATATGTTGGAAGGGGGGGGCAAATTTTTTGGGAAAAAGTAGGACTAAAACGAGATGTTTCTTATGCTACCTTGTATGGGTACGATATTCCAATGAAATCAACAAATTTAAGTTGTGATTCTGTTTTGCTTGTTACACCTTATTTTTCTAAACCCATATTTGGTAAACTGACAGATAGAGCATTTGTCATTACTAGGGAGATGGATAAAACTTTCCCTTACTTTGTTTCATTTAATAAGCGTTTAGCAATTAAGAATATCAAAGAAGGGGTTGATTATGAAGGTGGTTTTTCATTGCAAGGAGCAAGTTTTATAGGTGTTGGTACTGTAAAAGAACCAGCAAAAGTAATCATCTTTAAAGAGGGCAAGAAATTTGTTCGTTTAAGCAGTTTGAGTGTTTCGATTGACCCAAAAAAGATTATAGCTCCATCATCTAATTTAGCTATATATGTTGGTCAAAAGGATTCTATTTCACATCCTGGTCTAGATATTAATTACAATATCGAACACAATTCATTAGAATTTGCAAGAGGTAAAGTTGGAACATCAGCTGCACCTTTCTCTAGTTCTTATCATAATTTAGATATGTATGTTCCAAAAATAGTTTGGAAAAAGGGTGTTGAAGAATTAGCTTTTACATATGATTTTGGTATTAGCCAGGAACAAAGAATTGCTAAGTTTGAATCTAAAAATATGTTTGATGGCAAATTGTATGAGCGATTAAACGCTATGGAGAAAATTCATCCACTTGTTGCCATTTCTAATTATTGTAAAGAGACCGGAGAGACAATTCTGAATGAGGGGAAATTAGCATCGTCTTTGAATAAAACTATTGAGCAAGCGAAGCAAATGATGTTGGAATTGAATTCATTAGGGTTTATTAATTATGATCCTGAGTCAAAGGTTATTATTGTAAATCAAAAGCTATTTAATTTCGTTCAAGCGAGGGCTGATCAAATTGATTATGATAATTTAATCTTTATATCAGATATGCGACCTAAAAAAATAGAGGGTAAAACGGAAGAGGAAATTCAACAAGATGACAATTTAAAACGAATTGATAATTTGTATAAAGAACAAGCTGAGGAAAGGAGAACCATGCCGAATTTTGGTGTTATGAGTTTGGCTAATCTTGATTTGAATCTAGAGGCGGTGGATATGGTTTCTTTATCTGAAATTCAAAAAATGGTTGTTTTTCCAAAAAAGGCAAAAGTTAGTATTTCAAATGACAGAAACTTTAAGTTTTCAGGTTGGTTAAATGCTGGTAAAATGGAGGTAGAAGCATTGGATGCTCAATATCTTTATCAAGATAATAAGGTGAAATTAACGAAAACTGGTTCGAGTTTATTTAAGGTTTCGCCACTTAAACAAGAAGATGGGAATAGATCAATTGCTATGACTAGTGCGGTTTCTGGTATCGAAGGAGACTTATTTGTTGATGATCCTAGCAATCGATCTGGAAAAAATAAATCAATCACAGATTTTCCTAAAATTAATGTGAGCAATAAAGTAAAAGTGTATTATGCCCAAAAATCTTTATTCAAAGGTGCATATGATAGCGCAAGATTCTATTTTGAGGTTTATCCATTTATGTTGGATTCGCTAGATAATTTTAAGGAGAAAGCATTTAAATTAAAAGGAGAACTTAATTCAGCTGGTATATTTCCAATAATAAAGCAAGATTTAAAAATTATGCCAGATTATTCTTTTGGCTTCGTTCAGGATGCGCCTCAAGGCGGATATGATTTTTATGGAACAGGTGCTAAATACGAAAATAAAATAGTCTTATCTAATAATGGACTTCAGGGTTCTGGTAAAATTGATTTTATCAAATCAACCTCTATTTCTAAGTCTCTTACTTTTTTACCTGATTCAACAGTTGGATATGCAGTTTTTGAAAATAAGCCAATAGAAACAGGTATTCAATATCCAGATGTGAAATCTCAAAAAGCTTATATATGTTATTTACCAAAAGGGAATAAATTAAAGGCATACTCGACTGACATCCCACTTTCATTTTTTAATGATGAAGCTAAACTAGATGGTATTGCAGTGGTTGCGCCAAGTGGTATGACAGGAAGTGGAACGATGAATTTTGCAGTAGCTAGTATGGGGTCTAGACTGTTTAATTTCTCTCGTTGGGATATGAATGCAGATACTTCTTTCTTCAATATATTAAATAAGTCTGGTATAGATAATGATCGAGAAGAAAAATATTCTTTAACTACTGAAAATATTAAATCTCATATTTCATTCAAAGAAAGAATAGGAAATTTTGTATCGAATGCTGGTAAGACTATTGTAAGTTTCCCTGTTAATCAGTACGATTGTACAATGGATAAATTCGATTGGTTTATGGATAAGGATGAAATTGATCTTCGAACCAATGATGGTAACCTTGTTGCCTCATCCGATGAAAATTTAATTTCAAATATGTTTTCAACAAACGCAAGACAAGATTCATTGCAATTTAGAACTTCTAAAGCGATTTTTGATTTGAAAAATAATTTACTCAACTGTTTAGATGCGAAATATATAGATGTTGCCGATGCTCGAATATATCCTGATAGTGGAAAAGTAGTAATTCACAAAAGAGCAAAAATGGATCCGTTGGAAAAATCTAAAATTATCGCCAACAGAACTACTCGTTTCCATACATTCTTAAATTCGAGTACAATTATTAGTTCAAGAAAAAGTTTTTCAGCTAGAGGGGAATACCCTTATTATGATGTAGATAAAACATTGAGGTTGATAAAAATGGAAAGTGTTAACGTTGACTCTGTATTTCAAACAGTTGCCTTCGGTACAATTAATGAAGTTGATACTTTTAAGTTGAGTCCACAATTTGAATTTTACGGAAGTGTTAAAATAAATGCTGCGAATCCATTGCTAGCATTCAAAGGTTCTACTCGTATCAAACATAAATGTGATAAGTTCTCAAAAAGTTGGTTGGCTTTCCAGTCTGAATTAGACCCTAAAAACATACAAATTCCTGTGGGTGAAAGTATGAAGACGGTGGATAATAAAGTTATTTCAGCAGGAATACTATGGAGAGATTCTCCTAGCCAAGATAGTTTGAAAATGTATCCAACTTTCTTATCACCAATGATTAGTGTGAATGATCCTGTGGTAATTTCTGCGAATGGTTTATTACAGTTTAATAAAGATAGTTCTCAGTTTCAAATTGCATCAAAGGAAAAATTGACTGATTTTTCAGTACCTGGAAATTTTGTTGCACTTAATACAAAAGCCTGTTCACTGTCTGGTGTTGGTAAGGTTAATTTAGGGATGAACTATGGTGACATAGCTGTACAAGCTTATGGATTAGTAAAATATAATCAGGAATCTTCTAAAACTACGATGGATTTATCATTACGTTATGATATGCCAATAGATAAGTCTGTGATGGATATTGCTGTTGAGAAAATCACATTAGATGAAAGTTCAACCGGTATTGATATAAATTCTACCTTGCTATTTGATGCTATGTCATCTTGGTCTGATCCTAAATCAGGTCAGAAGGCTAAGGAAGCATACCAGGAAAAAGGTGAATTGAAAAAAATTCCATCGGAATTAGATAATTCGATAGTACTTACTGGTGTTAAATTAACTTCGTTTGAATCTAAAAAGAATCAAGATAGAGGTTTAATCTCTTTTGGAGATGATGCTGGACTAGTTTCAGTGTATGGTAAACCTGTTAATAAAGCTTTTCCTATCAAATTGTCTTTTTCACAAGCATACTCTGAAAATGTTAATGGGGATAGATTTTGTATGTATTTAAATGCTGCGGTCTCTAAAGATTATTATTTTGAATATGAGATGGTGAAGAAGGATGGTAATATGAAGATTTTCTCAGAGGATGAGGATTTTGCTAATAAGATTAGTACACTCAAAGCTGATAAAAGAAAATATAAAAATTTCGTCTATGAGTTTACTGATAATCGTGTGTTTATAAGTAAGTTCTTAAGATTGTTTAGTAATAATTAATTGTAATAAGTATGGTAAACTTTCTTGTTTTTGGATGTGTTGCTTATTTGTTAGGTTCAATTCCAACAGCAATTTGGGTAGGTAAGCGGTTTTATGGTCTTGATGTCAGAGAACATGGCAGTAAAAATGCTGGTGCAACAAATACCTTTCGTGTTTTAGGAAAAAAACCAGGGATAATTGTGCTAACGGTTGATGTATTAAAAGGGTTACTAGCTGTGATGTTACCACAATTAATTCTTGATTCAAATTTATCTCATAATGAGATGATGAATATTAAAATTGTAGCTTCAATTATGGTTATACTTGGCCATGTATTCCCTCTATTTGCAGGCTTTAAAGGTGGTAAAGGAGTAGCGACTTCGTTGGGTGTTATTTTTGCATTACAACCTGTTGCAGCATTTGTTTGCTTAGGTATTTTTTTAGCTGTATTTCTCGCTTTTCATTTTGTTTCACTTGGAGCCATCATTACAGCAATAAGTTTTCCCTTATTAATAACGTTTGTTTTTAAAGAAGAATCAATTTCATTGATCGTTTTTGCTTTTCTAATAGGTGTTGCAGTTGTTCTTACACACAAGAAGAATATTAAAAGATTAATTGATGGATGTGAAAATAAAATGTATCTAATCAAGAAAAAAGTGTGATTTTTTAATTTTTCACTAAAAAAATGAGGGGGTAAGATTAGAAAAATTGTGTTTTTTTTGATGTGCCCCCCTATTTTTTTTACCTTTGTCTCGAAAAAAAATAATTTTATGGCTACTAAAAGAATTCAAGCGTATCAAGATGTGTTAAAAAGAACACCAAAACACATTGATTTTGATGGTAAAATCTCTGAACAATTTGGTAAAAATGTATTTCATGCTGAAGCAATGCGTGAATATTTACCAAGTGAGGCATATAAATCTATGATGGAGGCCATTCAAAATGGAACTCGTTTGGATCGTAAAATGGCTGATCAAGTTGCTTCCGCAATGAAAGATTGGGCTATTACTAAGGGTGCTACACATTATACACACTGGTTTCAGCCTTTAACAGGTACAACCGCTGAAAAACACGATGCTTTCTTCAAGCCTGTTGGTCCAGGAAGAGCACTTGAACGTTTTGATGGTGATTTATTAGTACAACAAGAACCGGATGCTTCTTCGTTCCCTAATGGTGGAATTAGAAATACATTTGAGGCAAGAGGGTATACCGCATGGGATCCTTCTTCTCCAGCTTTTGTGATTGGTAAAACATTATGTATTCCAACTATTTTTATCTCTTATACAGGTGAATCTTTGGATTACAAAATGCCTTTATTAAAAGCATTACACGCAGTTGATGAATCAGCTGTTGCAGTATGTCAATATTTTGATAAAAACGTAACTAAAGTAAATGCTACTTTGGGTTGGGAACAAGAATATTTTTTAATTGATCAAGCTTTATTTAATGCACGTCCTGATTTAATGATGACAGGTAGAGCATTGTTTGGACATGATTCAGCAAAAGGACAACAATTAGAGGATCATTACTTTGGATCTATTCCAGAGAGAGTAACAGCTTTTATGCGTGAATTTGAAAACGAATCAATCGCATTAGGTATTCCTGTTACTACGCGTCATAATGAAGTTGCACCAAATCAGTTTGAGTGTGCGCCTATTTTTGAAGAGTGTAATCTTGCAAATGACCATAACTTATTGTTGATGGATATCATGGAAAAAATTGCTCGCAAGCATGACTTTAGAGTGTTATTCCATGAGAAACCGTTCGCAGGGGTAAATGGTTCAGGTAAACATAATAACTGGTCGTTAAGTACAAATACAGGTATTAATTTATTAGCACCCGGAAAAAATCCAAAATCAAACTTGCAGTTCTTAACTTTCTTTGTTAATACAATCAAGGCGATTCACGATAATGCGGATATTCTAAGAGCATGTATTGCATCAGCAGGAAATGACCATAGATTAGGTGCAAACGAAGCTCCTCCGGCAATTATTTCAACTTTTATTGGAACTCAATTATCTGCATTGTTGGACGATATTGAGCATAATGTAAAAGAAGGTAAAATGTCTGCTGAAGATAAAACTGAGTTGAAATTGAATATCGGTAAGATTCCTCAAATTATGTTGGATAATACAGATAGAAATAGAACTTCTCCTTTTGCTTTTACAGGGAATAAATTTGAATTTAGAGCTGTTGGTTCTTCTGCAAACTGTGCTTCTGCAATGATCGTATTGAATACAATCATGGCTAATCAATTAAAAGCTTTCAAAGTAAGTGTTGATGCAAGAATTGAAAAAGGAGAATCTAAGGATGAGGCAATTTTAAAGGAACTTCAACATTTAATTCAAGATTCTAAAAAAATTCGTTTTGAAGGAAACGGATATGGAGATGAGTGGGTAGTTGAGGCTGAAAAAAGAGGATTGGCTAATTTAAAAGATACTCCACGTGCATTAAAAGCATGGGCTAACGACAAGGTGAAGGAAATGTTTCATGAATTAAACGTTTTAACACCAAGAGAATTAGAAGCACGTCAAGAAATAGAATTTGAAAACTATATTTTAAAAATTCAAATTGAAGCACGTATCATTGGAGATATGGTTCAAAGTCAGATTATACCTGCTGCTATTGAATACCAAAATAAGTTAATTCAAAATGTGCAAGGTTTAATTAGCGTATTAGGAGAAACTACTGGAAGAGAAGCTGCTAAAACACAAATTGAACTTGTTTCTAAAATTTCTGAGCATTTAAATAGTATGAAGGCTCATGCTGATAAAATGTTGGATGCACGTAAAAAAGCAAATTCAATTGAGCATGCTGAAGATAAAGCGATTGCTTATTGCGATAACGTTAAAGTTCATTTTGATGACATTCGTTACCATGCTGATAAATTAGAATTATTGGTAGATGATGAATTGTGGCCAATGCCTAAATTCAGAGAAATGTTATTTACAAGATAATTATTTTCATTTTTATAGAAGAGCGCATTCAAATTGGATGCGCTTTTTTATTGAAATCATATTATATATTCATTCTGTTTAGTATATTTGTCTTAATTAAATTCATTCTAAATAATGAAACTTATTTTAGCCGACAGCAATGAACTAATAAGAGTAGGATTGAGAACTATTTTCAATTCACATGATACCATTGAAATTATTGGTGAAGCTAAAGAAAATAAGGAGTTATTAGATTTGATGAAGTCTTTTGGAGCGGATGTGGTTTTGATTGATTACTCTTCACCTGGATTTGAAATTGACATAGTACCAAAAGTATTAAACCAATATCCTAGCGTTAAATTTGTAGCGATTACACCTGAACAAAGTGCACAAACATTGGTTGACGCTTTAAGAAGCGGTGTTAAAAGTTATGTGAAAAAAGATTGTGATATTTCTGAAATAATCAATGCAATCAAAGAGACAGAACAAGGAAATAAATTCTTCTGTGGTCAAATTCTAGAAACGATTCAACGTGCACAAATTAATGTGGAAGACATCGATTTTGAATCTTTTTCATGCGAACCCGTTTTGCTTTCTGATCGTGAATGTGAAATCATTAAATTAATTGCAGAAGGTCAAACGAATGCTCAAATTGCAGATTTATTATTTTTAAGTAATCATACCATTAATACCCATAGAAAAAATATTATGGCAAAACTAGGTGTTAAAAATACGGCTGGAATTGTCATGTACGCTGTGAAAACTCAACTTGTTAGTCCAAACAAATTTCTATTTGCTGGTGATCACTAATCAGCTAATCTTTTGAAAAGAATTTTTCTGTAAATCAACGATATCAAGAGACTATAAAACGTAGTCAATAACATCATTGAAAGTAAACTTAATAGACCTGTCGCTTTCGCTGAATACATATTAGCTGGTCCTTTTTTAAGTTCTTTTCTTAATTGTTCTTTTGACATTACTTCAAACTCTGGTTTTTGTTTTTTTAATTCCACAAGTTTCTTAGGATTATCAATAGATGCATCAATTAAATCATAGGTTTGTTGGATTTTATTTTCTACATACATCGGATTAAATGTAGCATAGTAGTAATAAATAAAACCAGAAACGATAAGGGTATAAGGTAGACCTATACCCATCGCTTTTTTAAAATCAGAAATTATATTTCCAGATAAATAACCTTCTTTTTTCTTGATAAAAAATAAGCCTAATGCGATGGCTGTTAACAAGAAAAAAATATTCAGTAAAACAAATGGATTGATTGCTTTATTTAAATCTGTATGGAAAAGAAATTTGATTACTCCCCAAACAAAGGCAAAAAATACGCCAATTAATACTGAATTTTTCATTTGAATTTATTATCTGTTCATTGATGCTAAAAACTCCTCATTAGATAATGTATTATCCATTTGAGATTTTAAGAATTCCATTGCTTCAACTGGATTCATATCTGCAATGTGTCTTCTTAATAAATAAACACGTTGTAGTACTTCTTTCTTAACCAATAGATCATCACGTCTTGTACTTGAAGCTGTAATGTCAATCGCAGGGAAGATACGACGGTTTGCAATCTTGCGATCTAACTGTAATTCCATGTTACCTGTACCTTTGAATTCTTCAAAGATTACTTCATCCATTTTAGAGCCCGTCTCTGTTAAAGCTGTAGCGATAATTGAAAGTGAACCTCCATTTTCTATTTTACGAGCAGCACCGAAGAAACGTTTTGGTTTGTGTAATGCATTTGCATCTACACCTCCCGATAATACTTTGCCAGAAGCAGGGGATACCGTGTTATAAGCTCTTGCAAGACGAGTGATTGAATCTAATAATATACATACATCATGACCACATTCAACCATTCTTTTCGCTTTCTCAAGCACGATATTTGCTACTTTCACATGTCTTTCAGCTGGTTCGTCAAAAGTTGAAGCAACTACTTCTGCTTTCACACTTCTTGCCATGTCAGTAACCTCTTCCGGACGCTCGTCAATTAAAAGTACGATTAAGTAAACCTCTGGGTGGTTCGCTGCAATCGCGTTTGCAACGTCTTTTAATAGCATGGTTTTACCCGTTTTTGGTTGGGCTACAATCATACCACGTTGACCTTTACCAATTGGAGCAAATAAATCCATAATTCTGGTTGACATTGATTCATCTTTATGACCAGTCAGTTTGAATTTTTCGTTAGGAAATAAGGGTGTCAAATATTGGAAGGGTACACGGTCACGTATATAGGATGGGTGTCTTCCATTAATAGAATCTACTTTTACTAAAGGGAAAAATTTCTCACCTTCTTTCGGAGGACGAATAGTACCTTTTACTGTATCTCCCGTTTTTAAACCATAAAATTTGATTTGACTTTGAGATACATATACATCATCTGGTGAAGGTAAGTAGTTGTAATCAGAAGAACGTAAAAAACCGAATCCTTCTTGAATCACCTCTAAAACTCCTTCAGCACTTACAATTCCTGCTAAATCGTAACGAATTTCTTCTTCCTTTTCTTCAGGTTTTGCAGCTTGTTGATTTGGATTGTTCGTTTGATTTGGATTTTGGTTGTTATGTTGGTGTTGAGGACGTTGTGGTCTATTTTCTTGGTTATTATTTCTATTGTTATTGTTTTGCGGTCTATTCTGGTCGTTACGTTGATTTTGATTTTGGTGTTGAGGTCGTCTTTGCGGTCTATCTGCTTCCAGGGTAGATTCCGAAGGATTGATTGTTTTTTCTTCTGATGTATTTTCAGTTGTTTCAACTTTTGAATCTTCAGTAATTTTTCTTCTACCTCTTTTTTGAACTTGATTTTCTACATCTTCTTTTGAAGTAGTGTCATCGATAGTTGTAGAGGTTTGAATCTCTTCTGTATCATTCTTGTTGATTACAGTTTTTCTAACTCGACTAACTGTTTTTGCTTCCTCTTGAGAAGATGTTTCTGATGGATCAGATTGTTTACTCATCTGATTTAATTGATTGATTATTTCAGATTTTTTCAATGATTCAGCATTCTCAATACCAAGTGTTTGAGCAATAACTCTTAAATCTGAAAGTTTCTTACTTTCAAGTTCTTTAATATCCATAAAGATAGTTTGCAGTGATTAATGTTGTAATAACAATAAAATTTTGAGGATTATACCAAAGGACACTTTGGTTACGCAATATTAGTAATAATCTTTAATTCAACAATAGGAATTAGAGAAATGTTTAGAGTTAAATGTTTAATTTTTGTTAATAACCTGTTTATTAGTTGATTGTATAGGTTTTTGTTTTTACATTTAGCTTGTTTAAATTTCGTATTTTTGAAAATTCAAGATTTAAAGACAAACAATGAAAGCAATCACTTCTATTTTTAGTTATGTCACTTTGTTCTGTATTACGGGTTTTTTATTTTTTCTACAAGGACAAATGCCAAATTTAGATCCAATTATATTCAAGATTTTAAGAGGTATAGTATTAATTGGTTTATTATTTGTTACATACAAACGAAAGAAATTGTCTTTGTGGATTTTTTCAAGTATGTTATTAGCTGTTGAAGTAGGTATAGATTTTCCATCTATTGCTGTAGAAACAGAACGATTTGGTAAAATATTTTTACGGTTAATTAAATCGCTTGTTTCTCCCTTAATTTTTGCTACGCTTGTGGTTGGTATCGCTGGTCATAGTAATATTAAACAATTAGGTAGGATAGGTTTAAAAAGTATTTTATATTTTGAGTTAGTTACTACAGTAGCTCTATTTGTTGGTCTAGTTTCAATAAATCTTAGTAAAGCAGGAGTAGGTGTTAAGGTTGAGGCTTCGGTTGCGAATAAAGAGAAGTCTGCAGAACTGTTAGAACAAACCCACGTTGCTAAAGACCATTTGGTTGATATTTTCCCTGAAAACATTGCAAAATCAATATCTGAAAATCAAGTTCTTCAAGTTGTTATTTTTTCAATCATTTTTGCTATAGGTATTACTATGGTTAGCAATCTCACACATAAACAGCGTATGATTCATTTTTGTGAGTCATTGAGTGAGGTGATGTTTAAATTTACAGACATAGTGATGTATATCGCTCCTTTGGCTGTATTTGGTGCACTTGCTAGTACGGTTGCTAAGTCCGGGACAGATATTTTATTTAGTTTAATGAAGTTGGTTGGAACACTGTATGTTGGATTAGTAGCATTTGTTCTTCTTGTATTATTTCCAATTGCTTTGGCTGTAAAAGTTCCAATTAGAAGATTTATAAAAGAAGTTACCGAGCCAGTTACATTGGCTTTTGCAACAGCGAGTAGTGAAGCAGCGCTACCAAAAGCGATGGAAAACATGGAGCGCTTAGGTGTTCCGAAGAAAATAGTTGGTTTCGTTATCCCTACAGGATATAGCTTTAATTTAGATGGTACAACATTGTATCTATCCATGGCATCTGTTTTTGTAGCTCAGATGTGTGGCGTTGATTTGTCTATCGGTCAACAAATTCAGATTTGTTTGGTGTTAATGTTAACTAGTAAAGGGGTAGCAGGAGTTCGTGGTGCTTCATTTGTGATTTTAGCGGGTACCGTTGCTTCCATGGGGTTAGATCCTGAAAAAGCAAGTGTTATTTTAGCCGTAGATGCCTTGATGGATATGGCTAGAACGAGCGTAAATGTATTAGGTAATTGTTTAGCATCAGTAGTAATTGCAAAAAGTGAAAAAGAATTTAAGCTTTCCGAAGAAGAAGTTGAATTGGTATAAATCCTACTTAATTTTATTGCTATTTTCACTTTTTATTGGTTGTAAAAAGCCAAATGAACGTTCATGCTTTAAATCTTCAGGTAAAATAGTAACCAAAACTTTGGTTCAAGGTGATTTTACAAATTTAATTTTACACCCATTTGTTGAATATGAATTAATGCCAGATTCAATTAATTATGTAGAGATAACTTGTGGTGAAAATCTTTTTCCATTTATTGATGTTCAGGTCCAAGATAGTGCGCTTACGATTACGAATAATAATACATGTCGTTTTTTAAGAGGGTATGATAAAAATGTAAAAGCGAAAATTCATATTAATCTTTTGTATAATATTTATTACGATGGCACAAATAATGTATACTCAGATGATACAATTAAAGCGAGTTATTGTACGATAAAAATGCGTGAAGCTGGAGGAGACATGAACCTTAACTTAAAGTGTAAAGAGCTATATGTTACAAAATCAAATTCAACTGGTTTGTTAGTATTGAAAGGGAGAACGAATAAAGCGCGTTATGAAAATACTTCTATAAATAAATTTGATGTATCTCAATTAGTGGTTAGAGACTCAATTTTCTTTCTAAATCAAGGGTATGGTGATATGTATTTATATACCAATCTAATCGATGTTTTTGGTCGAATAGAAAACCAAGGTAATGTTTATTATTTTGGACAACCAGCTTTAACACAAATCGAAGAAAAGGGGAAGGGTAAATTTATTGAGTTTTCTAAATAAGAACTTTATAACTAGCGACGTTTTTTAACAACCTTTCTAGTTCCTTTTACTAAATACATTACCAAAACAGAAACAATACCAACTGCTAATCCTGCTATGAAATCTGCTAAAGTTGATTGGATACCGTGAAGTAAATCGTGTATTTGTGGGATGTTATGTACAAAAATCCCACCTGCAACTAAAATCATCGCGAAAGTTCCAACAACCGTCAATACACGAATCACGATAGGTAAAGTTCTTACCAATAACACGCCTAATGATTTTTTTAATCCTGGTTTGTTGTTGCTTTTTTTTATGAGCATTAAGCCCATATCATCCATTCGAACTATTAAGGCTACAATGCCATAAACACCAACCGTAGCAATTAATGCGACCAATGAAACAACTGGAATTTGAATAGATAAAGGTTTCTCAATTACTGTTCCTAAAGCTATAATTACAATTTCAATTGATAAAATGAAATCAACTAAAATGGCACCTTTTACTTTTTCGTTTTCATATTCTATTTCTTCTTCAGGTGTATCAATGATTTCATCCACTTCACCTTGATTATGGTTCTTATGAAATAAATACTCAACAATTTTTTCCGTTCCTTCATACGCTAAATATATACCTCCAATGACAAGAATAATAATCACAGCAATTGGAAGAAAAGCACTTAATAAAAAAGCAAAAGGAAGAATGATAATTTTGTTTAATAGTGAGCCTTTGGTGATTTTCCACAAAACTGGCAACTCTCTGGATGAAACAAATCCCGAAGCTTTTTCCGCATTTACTGCTAAATCATCAGATAAAATACCTGCCGTTTTCTTTGTAGCCACTTTCCCCATGGTAGCCACATCATCCATCAAATAGGCAATATCATCTAGTAAAGCGAAAAAACTTGAAGCCATAAGTTGTAAAGATCAAAGGGTAAATATAAGAAAAAGATAGATTCTGATTTCCCTTCAAATCCTTACATTTGCATCTAAAATCAACAACTATGCAATTTCAAGCGATTTTAGAAAACCACACCCTTTATTTTCAGCAAATTCTTGGTGAAAGATGTATTACCAATGAAGCGTTAAGAGCCGATTACGGTCACGATCATACCGAAGATTTGTTGTTTGTTCCGGAGGTAGTTTTAAAACCGGAAACGACAGAAGAGGTTTCTAAAATCATGCGTTTTTGTTACGAAAATAACATTGCTGTTACTCCCTCTGGTGCTCGTACTGGATTGAGTGGAGGAGCGTTACCTATTCATGGTGGGGTAGTGTTGTCGATGGAACGCTTTAATAAAATCATTGAAATAGACGAAAAAAATCATCAGGTGACAGTTGAACCTGGGGTAATTACACAAGTACTTCAAGAAGCAGTGCGTGAGGTTGGTTTGTTTTATCCGCCTGATCCTGCAAGTAAAGGAAGTTGTTTTATTGGTGGAAACGTTTCTGAAAATTCGGGTGGGCCCAAAGCGGTAAAATATGGTGTAACTAAAGATTACGTGCTTAATTTAGAAGTAGTACTTCCCAATGGTGAAATTATCTGGACGGGTGCTAATGTACTGAAAAACGCAACAGGGTATAATCTTACTCAATTGATTGTAGGAAGTGAGGGTACGTTAGGGGTGTTGACCAAAATAGTTTTGCGTTTGATTCCGCATCCAACAGACGATTTGTTGATGTTAGTACCTTTTTACGATGCTGAAAAAGCGTGTGAAGCCGTTGCAGCGATTTTCAGAGCGGGAATTACGCCAAGTGGATTGGAATTTATGGAGCGTGATGCTTTGTTGTGGACTATGAAATACGAAACAGAAGCAACGATAGAAGTGAAAGATAATCACGCAGCACATTTATTAATTGAGGTGGATGGTTTTGATGTTGATGCATTGATGAGAACCTGTGAGGATATTATGATTGTGTTGGAAAATTTTGATACCGACGAAATCATGTTTGCAGAGAGTCAGGCTCAAAAAGACCAATTGTGGAAGTTGAGACGAAAAGTAGGAGAGGCCGTGAAAGCGCATTCTGTTTACAAAGAGGAAGATACCGTTGTGCCAAGGTATGAATTACCAAAGTTGTTATCAGCGGTTAAACGTATTGGGAATCAATATGGTTTTAAATCAGTGTGTTATGGACATGCGGGTGATGGTAATTTACATGTAAACATTATCAAAGGTGAATTATCAGATGAATTTTGGAACAACGAACTCACTAAAGCGATTTCAGAATTATTTCAAGAAGTGATTGCTTTAGGAGGAACGATTTCTGGAGAACATGGGATTGGTTTAGTGCAAAAACCGTATATGTCGATTGCGTTTAATGAAGTACAATTGAATTTAATGCGTTCTATTAAAAACGTGTTTGATCCAAAAGGAATTTTAAATCCAGGGAAAATATTTTAATTCGGATGAGCAGAAGAAAACCAAAAAACTCGGATGATTCCTACGTTCAATTAAAGAAAAAGCTTCTCGGATTGAAAAAGATGAATTCGAGAAAGTTAGATGAATTGTTTCATACTGCTCACGAAAAAGAATTCAAAAAAACGGATTGTTTGTCTTGTGCTAACTGCTGTAAAACCACCAGTCCTATTTTTCGTGATGTGGATATTAATCGCATTTCGAAGCGTTTGGGAATGAAATCTCAAAAATTTATTGAATTTTATTTACGCATCGATGAAGACCAAGATTATGTGCTTCAATCATCGCCTTGTACTTTTTTAAACGAAGACAATACATGTTCTATCTACGAAGACCGACCATTAGCTTGCCGAGAATATCCGCATACGGATCGTAAAAATATGTACCAGATTTTAGATTTAACAGCGAAGAATATTTTAGTGTGTCCTGCAGTAGAGAAGATTGTTGAGGAGATTACTAATGCTGGGAGTAATGTTAAATGATTGATGATTAATGTTTAATAAAATAAACTAATATTTAACTAATTTGTTTACAATTAACCACTAAACATTAAAAATTAAACATTATTTACTCGTGTTAATCTCTTTCGCTCCCATATACGTTCATCCAGTACCTGAAAACCATAAGTTTCCAATGGAGAAGTATGATTTAATACCGAGGCAATTGGTGTACGAGGGGATTATTTCAGAAAGCCAAATTATGGCTCCGAAACAAATAGATTTGGAATTGGTTACGCAAGTACATGATGCAGATTATTTACATCGATTGTATAATGGGTTACTCACACCGAGAGAACAGCGTGTAAGTGGTTTTGTGCATTCGCCTTTGTTGATTGAGCGAGAGTTGGTAATCATGGAAGGAACACGATTGGCGGCTGAATATGCGTATAAAAATAAGTCTATTGGATTTAACGTAGCTGGAGGAACACATCATGCTTTTACAAATCGAGCAGAAGGATTTTGTTTGTTAAATGACCAAGCAATTGCAGCACAATGGTTACTCAATGAAACAGATGTTAAGAAAATACTGATCATCGATTTAGATGTGCACCAAGGGAACGGAACCGCTGAAATCTTCCAAAATAGAACGGAAGTTTTTACGTTTAGTATGCATGGTAGGAATAATTATCCATTACAAAAAGAAGTTTCAGATTTGGATGTCCCTCTTGAAGATGGATGCGATGATGTTACGTTTTTGGATTTACTTAAAATATCTTTGCAACAAATTGAAAATCAATTCACCCCTGATTTTATTTTCTATCAGTGCGGGGTTGATGTTTTGGCTACGGATGCATTAGGAAAATTAGGAGTTACTCAACAAGGATGTTTGGAACGCGATAGGATGGTTTTTGAATTTGCAAATAAGCTAGATGTTCCTGTTGTTTGTTCCATGGGAGGTGGCTATAGCAAAGATATTCGACATATTGTGGATGCCCATGTGAATACATATCGCTTGGCTTCAGATTATTTTATGTGATTTTTACCAAGTTAAAGAATCTTGATTGGTATGAAAAATGCCAATTACGAAAATCTGATTTTTATCAACGATATAATGTATTCCAAATTTCGGGTGATTCATAAATTTTATTCGAACATTTTTATATCTTACTTGACACTTTAGTGGATGTTTTTGAATGTATTGAATTGATTTATCTAAAGATTTAATAAATGAAATTTCTAATCCCTCTTCTTGTTCAGTACACCATTCAATAGCTTTTGAAATATGAATATTGGCTCTATGAACAATTGAAATCGAGTATTTCATTTAAGATTATACTTTGTGAATAATTGATCTCGAACGGTATTCCAATCTTCGTGTTGAATTGTACCATTTTCAATTTCAATTAGACTCTTATCCAATTCATCTTTTTGCCATTGAGGTAAGTCATTACTAATAACTTCAGAATGAATAATATTAACTGAGTGAATTGAATTTAAAGAGTTCATAAGAATCTCAAAATCTGAATCATTTATAGTTAGAGAAATATGTCTCATTGCAAGGCTTATTTTAAGTTTTTCACATTGATTCTAATAAAATTAAAACTTTTTTAGTTGAATTTCTAATTAAAAGTAAGTTTTTATTACAAAATGAAAATCATAAGAGTAACTTGAAGTTCTTTTTATTCCGTATCTTCGTAAAGCAATCAATTAAATACATAATGATTGCTTAATTTTTTCTATGACATTTAACGAATTACAATTAGTCGAGCCAATTCTACAGGCTTTAAATGAAGAAGGTTATACCAACCCAACACAAATACAGGAGAATGCCATTCCAATTATCTTAAAAGGAACAGATTTATTAGGTTGTGCTCAAACTGGAACAGGAAAAACTGCCGCGTTTGCGATACCAATTATTCAAATGCTTAGTGCTCAACCCAGAGAAAAAGGAATAAAAGCACTAGTTATTACACCAACTAGAGAATTAGCGATTCAAATAGGAGAGAGTTTTGCAAGTTATGGTCGACATTTAAAAATTAGACATACCGTTATTTTTGGTGGGGTTACACAAAGTTCGCAAGTAAATGCATTAAGAAATGGAGTGGATGTATTAATAGCAACACCAGGGCGTTTATTGGATTTAATCGGACAAGGATTTATTAAATTGAATCAATTACAGTTTTTTGTACTAGACGAAGCAGATCGAATGTTGGACATGGGATTTGTGAATGATGTAAAGAAGATTATAAAAATTATCCCAGAGAAAAGACAGTCTTTATTCTTTTCTGCAACGATGCCTCCCTCGATTATGCAATTGGCGTCCTCTATTTTGACAGATCCTGAAAGAGTTGAAGTTACTCCTGTCTCTTCAACTGCTGAAATTATTTCGCAAGAAGTCTATTTTGTAGATAAAAAGAATAAAAGTGCTTTATTGGTTGATATTCTTCAAGATACAACTATCAAGGCTGCATTGGTTTTTACTCGGACAAAACATGGAGCAGATAGAGTGGTTCGTTTTTTAGAAAAAAATAAAATAAAAGCCGCATCTATTCATGGGAATAAATCTCAAAATGCAAGACAAAAAGCATTAGCAAATTTTAAAACAGGAGATATTCGAGTATTGGTTGCTACAGATATAGCAGCACGTGGAATTGATATTGAAGAACTTGCTTTCGTGGTGAATTATGAATTGCCTAATATTCCAGAAACGTACGTGCACCGTATTGGTCGTACCGGTCGAGCTGGAAATGCAGGTAAAGCGATTTCATTTTGTGATTATGAAGAAAAAGCATATTTGAAAGACATTGAGAAGTTGATTCAGTTGAAAATCAATATAAATGATTCACATTTTTATCCGATGCAGGTGTTTGAAGTTTTGAAAGCAGAGAAACCTCAAAGGAGTGAAAGACCAAAAACGAATCAACCCCAAGCAGGAAATCCGAATAAAAAGAAAAAACCAAATAATAGAAATTTCAAAGGAAATAAAAGTAAGAATAAAGAAAGCATCAAATAATAAGTTAAAAACAGGTATTTATACCTGTAATAAATACAATGTATTATTCTTACATTTGAATTCTAAAGTTTTTATACTTTCAGATTGTTTTAGTTAGTAGTGATTTTTAAAAGAGTATTCTAAGTTTAGAGTACTCTTTTTTTTGTTGATAATCAAGTTATCACAGCAAGATAAATAGGCATTCCTATTGTAATATTGAAAGGGAAAGTTACTGCTAGAGCCATGGGTAAATAGATGCTTGGATTCGAATTAGGTACTGCAATTTTCATTGCTGCAGGAACAGCTATGTAGGAAGCACTTGCGGCAAGTACGGCTAAGATAAACCGATTACCAATTTCTAGGGTGACAAATTGACTTAGGTAAGCGATTACACATCCATTAATTAAAGGGATAACAACTGCAAATGCTGTAGTAAACCATCCATTTTTAAAGAAGTCACTTAATTTCTTGCCGCTAGATATACCCATATCTAGTAAGAAAATTGCCAAAAATCCTTTGAATAAATCTGTTGTAAAAGGTTTAATTCCTTCAGCAGCTTTGTCATTTGCTATTAAACCGATGATTAAACTTCCTATAATTAATAATACACTACCATTGGTGAAAGAGTGAATAATTAGGTCTTTGATTTTAGTTGTATGATTGTTTTCTTTACTAAACATTCTGATCAATACCACACCTACAATAATTGCAGGAGCCTCCATGAGTGCCATAACAGCAACCATGTGACCATCTGATTTTAATTTATGAAATTCTAAAAAGGCCAAGGCAGTTACAAATGTCACAGCACTAACCGAACCGTAGGCCGCAGCAATTGCACCAGAATTTTCTATACTTAATTTTCGTTTTAATAAAAAGAACGTATAAAATGGAATTATTATGGCAAGTATTATCCCAAATAGTAAGGTCCAGATAATTTCCATTGAAAAATGACTGTGTGCTAATTCTTGACCTCCTTTAAAACCTATTGAAAATAGAAGGTATAAGGAAATGAATTTTGAAGTAGAAGGAGGAATTTCTAAATCGCTTTTTACTTTGACAGCTATGATTCCTAAAACGAAGAAAAGTAAAGCTGGATTTGTTAAGTTTTCAATTAATAAGTTGAAATTCATTTTCTTGTTTTTTTACAAAGTTTAACCTTTTATATGGATAATTTTTATTTATATTTGAAATGAATTTCATTAATATAATTTATGAATTATACCCTTAGTCAATTGCAGATCTTTTCAAAGATTGCTCAAACAAAAAGCATAACAAAAGCTTCAGAGGAATTACATTTGACACAACCTGCAGTTTCAATTCAATTAAAAAATTTTCAAAATCAATTTGATATACCTTTGACTGAAGTTGTTGGTCGTCAATTATATGTTACAGATTTTGGTAAGGAGATTGCTATGGCTGCTGAACAAATTCTAAACCAGGTCCAAGAAATAAATTTTAAGACCTTAGCTTATAAAGGACAAATGACGGGGAGATTGAAATTATCTGTAGTTTCGACTGGAAAATATGTCTTGCCTTATTTTTTATCTGATTTCTTAAAATTACACCCAGGTGTAGAATTAACACTTGATGTTACGAATAAATCTAAGGTCATTGACAATATAGTGAATAATGAAGTTGATTTTTCTATGGTTTCTGTTTTACCTGAAAATTTAAACATTGAACATTTAGAACTGCTTCAAAATAAATTGTTTTTAGTAACAGGTAGAGAAACAAAAATCGATTATAAAAAGACGCACGACTTTTCAATTTTTGAAGAATTACCTATTATTTATCGTGAATCAGGGTCTGGAACAAGATACTCAATGGAGCAATATTTCAATGCAAAGGGAATACGATTACATAAAAAATTAGAGTTGACATCTAACGAAGCAGTTAAACAAGCGATTGTTGCAGGTTTGGGTTCTTCGATAATGCCTTTAATAGGCATAAAAAATGAATTGAAATCAGAGGAATTGCAAATAATAAAAGTTAAAGAATTTCCTATTACAACGAATTGGCAATTAATCTGGCAAAAAAACAAACGCTTTTCACCTGTAGCGAGTGCATTTATAGATTACATCAAAAATAATAAAGAGGAAATCATCAAAAAACGCTTTGCTTGGTATGAAGCTTTTTAAAGTTCAAAAATGGTTTTAAAAGTTTTAAATATGTAATCTAATTCTTTTTTAGTAATACAATAAGGAGGATTTAGGTATATGGTATTTCCTAATGGTCTAATAAATAGTTTTTTAGATCTTAATTTTTTGTAATACAAATGATTGTTTTTTGAAAAATAATCTTTCTCTCCAAATTGATTTAATTCAAAAGCTAAAATTGTTCCAATGCTTCTTATAGATTGAATTTTCGGATTAGATTCGTGTTTTTTTACAAAGTTTTTAAGTTGTTTATCAATGGAATGTATCCGTTTCCATACTTTTGATTTTTTTAGTAGTTCAATGTTTTTTAGTGCCACTGAACAAGCTATTGGGTTTGCAGTGAAAGAATGTCCATGTAAAAAGGCATGCTTCGTTTCACTAGATAAAAAAGCATTGTAAATTCGGTTTGAAGTTACGGTTACACCTAAAGGAAAGACTCCACCTGTGAGACCTTTAGAAAGACAAATAAAATCTGGAGTTTCTTCTAATTGATTTAAAGCAAACCAAGTGCCTAAACGACCCCATCCAGTCATAACTTCATCAAAAATGACAAGTACATTGTTTCTTATGGCAATTCTAACTATTTCGTTTAAAAAATCTTTGGAATAAATACGCATTCCAGATGCTCCTTGAACTAATGGTTCTACAATGATAAAGGCAATTTTTCCTGTTTTACATTTTTCTTCAGCATCAGTTAAAATCTGGTTTTCATTTTCTTTTGTTGGAAAATCTAAATAGTGCGTATCAAAAAAAAGCGGTTCAAATGGTTTATTGAAATAATTTCGTTCTCCAAGTGACATTGCCCCAAATGTATCTCCGTGATAACTACCTTTCAAAGCTATAGCGTCTGTTTTTGGAGTTCCAATATTTGACCAATATTGTAAAGCCATCTTAACAGCTACCTCTACAGAAGTTGAACCATTATCGCTATAAAATACTTTCTGAAATTCGTTTGGTAATAAACTACAAATTTGTTCCGCTAATTGAATAGCAGTTGAATGTGTCGCATCAGCAAAAATGATATGGTCAATTTTTTTTAGTTGTTTTTTAATTGCTTTCATCAATGGCGGGTAATTATGACCGTGTATATTTACCCACCAAGATGAATTACAATCTATGTATTTTTCACCTTTTTCATCAATCAAATAAATGCCTTTTGTTTTAACGATGTGTAAAGGATTTTCTGCTGTTTGATGTTGCGTAAACGGATGCCAAACATATTTTTTATCTATGTTTATCATCTATTTTCTTTCTTTTTCAAATTGCAGTCTTTTTCCTTTCGTTTCCGTAGTAAAATTTTCTTTGTCATATACTAAATTTCCGTTTACAAAGGTTTTCTCGATTTTAGTTCGATAAGTGTAATTTTCCATTGGTCCCCAACCACATTTGTAATATAATGGAGTAGAAGAAGTTTGATGTAAGTCAATGATTACTAAATCAGCATAATACCCTTCTCGAATATAGCCTCTATCTATCATTCGATAAATTTCAGCTGGACCATGACACATTTTTTGTACGATTTGTTCCAAACTTATTTTACCATCTTTGTAAAATTCTAACATACAGGGTAAATTATGTTGAACCATTGGAGCACCTGACATCATTTTTGTGTAAGGACCTACTTTTTCAGAAAGCAAATGTGGTGCGTGATCTGAAGCAATGATATCAATGTGGTTATTGATAAGAGAATCAAATAAAAGAGCTCGATTTGCTTCCGATTTAATAGATGGATTCCATTTGATTTTAGCCCCTAAACGTTCATAATCTGAATCATTAAACCAAAGGTGGTGAACACATGCTTCCGCTGTGATTTTTTTATTTCTTAAGGACGTTTGATTATCCAAAAGTAACGCTTCACGTCCTGTTGAAACATGAAATAAATGCAAACGAGCATCTGTAGATTTGGCTAGCTTAAGTAAGGTTTTAGTACTCTCTAAACAAGCTGTTTCATCCCTGATTTCACCGTGGTATTTAACAGGAATATCTTCACCATAAATTTTCTTGTATTTCAAAAAGTTTTCTTCAATGCGTGCTTCATTTTCACTATGTAAAGCAATCAAATGATCTGAAGATGAAAATAGTTTTTCAACAAATTCCGGATGGTTAGCAAGAATACTATTATTGTTAAAATACAAACCATCATCAGTAATACCACATACCCATTCTTTGTCCGTTTTGAGAGCTTCTTCTAAGTTATGTTGAGTAATACCCATGAAAAAAGAGTAATTAGCAAGGGAATGATTTTTAGCGTAAGCGTATTTTTCCTCCAATAATTCTTGTGTAAGTGTGTTGGGAATAGTATTTGGCATGTCCATAAAACTTGTAACACCACCTGCAACCGCTGCTTTAGATTCTGATTCAATGGTTGCTTTATGCGTTAAACCTGGATCTCGAAAATGAACTTGATCGTCGATAGCCCCAGGTATCAAAATTTTGCCGACACCTTCAATTACTATATGTTTTTCAATCGTTGATATTGAAATAATTTTCGCGATTTTTTCAATACGTTCGTTATTTATAAGGACATCTCCCTGAAATGATTTACCTTCATTTACAATCGTAATGTTTTTAATTAATGTTTTCATAAATTAAATATTATTAGCTCTTCTCAGACGGTTATTAATTGCGATTCCTTTTCCAACTTCAGGTGCTAGTTCTGATAGAATTAAATCGTAGTTTTTTGAATCTATTGAAATTAGTAAATCATATAGGTTTGAAGCAATTTGATTGATATCTCCCTTCTCAGAATAAGAATATAAATCAATATCTTTTAAAATTAATTCTTCTTTTTTACAAGTTATTATAGCAATTTTAGGGTATTCTGATTTGTATTTTAATATTGTATTTACTTCAATTTTTTCTATAACTATAAATGGGGAAGTAGGTGAATAATGTTTTTTTGACATACCAGGTGCATCTGGTATTTCTTGAACTTCTTGATGTGTTGTTACAGTCGGAATTACATAAAATAGCTGTTGGAAAGTGATTGATCCTGGGCGTAATATTTTAGGTGAATTTTCATCAATATGAACAATTGTAGATTCAATTCCTTCTTCACAGTCTCCACCATCTAAGATAAAGGAAATAGCCCCTTTAAAATAATCATATACATGAATTGCTTTCGTTGGACTAATTCGATTCGATGGATTAGCACTTGGAGCAACCAAAGGATAATCAAGTTGTTTTAGAAGTTCCAAGGTTAAAGGATGATTAGGAATTCTAAATGCTGCATAATTAGAACCAGCAGTTACATAGTCTGGAATTAATTCATTTTTTTTAAGTAAAATTGTTAATGGTCCTGGCCAAAATTGATTCGCTAGTTCGTATGCATCTTTTGGAATTTCGGTAACAAATTGCTCAATCTGTTCAATTGAATGACAATGTATGATTAAAGGGTTATTTTTTGGTCTTTGCTTTAATTCATAAATTTTCTCAACTGCTTCTTTATTGAAAGCATTTGCAGCAAGTCCATATACTGTTTCTGTTGGGATGGCAACTAATTCTCCTCTGTCTAAGAATGATTTCGCAAGATGTATATCTAATTTAATTTCTTTCATCTTAATTACTTTAAGGATTACAAAAAGAGCAATACATTGGATCTTCTGTTTTGATTCCTCTCGGATAGAGGATATCTTCATGATGGTTACATGAATTACAAACTTTTATGTGTTTTAAAGTAGATTCCGTCTTCAAACCACATTGAGCACATGGTAGACCTTTGACTACTTCTTGCACTGAAAATCCAGGTGTTTCGCAGGAAGGACAAAATGAATTGAGTTTTTCAAGTAGTTTAATAGTTGTTTCTTCGATTACTTTCATTCTTGTCGGATTACAATGCGCGCGCATGTCGGTTTCGATACTGAAAGATTCATTTAGTAACTCACTTTCTTGAATTAATTGATTTAGACTATTTAAATCATCTAATCCTTTTTCTATTCTTTCTTTGCTTTTGAAAATTACCTTGTGTGATGGAAATTGAACCTTTTCTAAAAAGTCTGATAATTGTTCAGCATTTGGATTTTCAATTTTATTATAATTTGTTTCTGTAGAAATATGTTTAGCCCATATGATTAATTCTTCATTTCTACTCATGAAAACTATAAGTTCTTCATTTGCAGGGATAAAAAATAGTGTAGGATGAGGCCCGAAAGAACCTTCGCTTGAAATAGCAAAATCAGCATTTGTTTCATTGAAAGCCATTCTACATTTTTCAATGGCTGCTTCATAAGGAGTAAGGATACGTTCAATTTCTCCAGAAAACGTTCCTAATTGATCGGTATCAATGTTACATGATAAAAAGGTAGAGTCAAATTTAACATCAAAAAGTGGCTGAATCACCCTTACTTTTTCATGTTTAGAAGCGACTACGATCGTTTTATTTTTTAACCAATCTCTAATCATTCTGTTAAATTACAGAACAATTAAAAAAGATTAACTATAAAAACAATTGAATGATTTAATGAAAAGTATAATTGATTTTTATGGATTTAATATCCGGTAACAATTTTTGCTTTTAAATCAAAAAGTAGATTATATAACCCAAAAAAAGTACGATTTATATACAAGAAATGTTTTGATCCTCGATTACCATTTAGTTTTTTGAGTGTATCGTTTTTCATTACTTGCTCACCTAAGTTGGCAATTTGAGCAAAAAAAGTAGCGTCTGAAAAATCAAAGGTTTCTTGTCTGAAAGGCTGTGTAAACAAACTTAATAGTTCATGGAAAAAATCTGCGATTAATTTGATTTCTTCGGGGGTATCATCTGGTCGAATAATTTCAAGCTTTCGCATACGAGTAATATATTCCGTTTCGTTATTTAAGATTTCTGGTCTTACTAATTCGAAATAGGGGGTGTAGAATTCTTCAGGGATTTGTTTCAAACAACCAAAATCTAATGCGATTAATTGATGATTTTCATTAATTAAAAAATTTCCAGGGTGTGGATCAGCATGTACTTCGCGCATTTGATGAAATTGAAACTGGTAAAAATCCCAAAGTGCTTGACCAAGTTGATTGAGGTGCTCTTGTGTATTTACTTCTTTAGCGTATTCAGACAAATGTTTTCCGTCCATCCATTCCATTGTTAGGATTTTGGAAGTAGAAAATTCAGAAAAATATTGAGGGAAAATCATATTAGGAATATGTTTGCATGCATTTGCAAAACGTTCACTTTGATTTAGTTCTAATTGATAATTGGTTTCTTCCAACAATTTGTTTTCAACTTCTTTAAAGTATTTTTCAGTATCACTTCCTTTAAGATTAAACATTCGCATCGCAAAGGGTTTCACCATTGCTAAATCTGATTTTATGCTATCAGCAACACCTGGGTATTGAATTTTAACAGCATATATTTTATCTTCTTTTGATGCTTTGTGAACTTGTCCTATACTTGCTGCGTGAATTGCTTCTTGTGAAAATGTATCGAAAATGTGTTCAGGGAATTTCCCAAACTGATTAAAAAAAGTTTTTCGAACTAATGGAGCGGATAAAGGTGGAACTGAAAATTGAGCTAAAGAAAATTTTTCAACATATGCTTGAGGCATGATGTTTTTGTCCATACTTAACATTTGTGCAACCTTCAGGGCGCTTCCTTTCATGTTTTTTAAACCATCATAGATATCTTCTGCATTGTTTTCGTGAAGTTTGTCTTTTGTTAAAGAAGGATTTACGAGTTTTTCACCGTAGTACGAAACATAGTTTGTTCCCACTTTCAAGCCTGTTTTTAGTAACTGTCCTGCGCGTTCAATTTTTCCTGTTGGAATTTTATTCAGGCTTTTCATAATGTCGGTTTATTTAAATAGATTGAATTTTTCTTTGATTAAGAATTTACCTAAGTCAAGTAAGTTCTCTAGAGGTTTTGTTGGAATCAAATCTGCGGAAGTTGTGACGATTTTTTCAATTAGTATATCTGTTTTCTCAAAGTTTTCAGAAGTGTCATGCACCCAAAAATGTAATATGAAAAGGAATTGTATCCAATATCCTTCTTGTGTAATATTGCCAGTGTACTTTGTAAGTTGTTCAAGTATTCCAGAAGGTTGTTTTAAATCAATGTTTGCTGATATGAAAACTTTGAAAGATTTTCTAAGTCCTTCTAATTGTTTTAATTTTTGAAAATCAGTAAATTCAGTTGGTAGTACCTCTAGAATGTAAGAACGATTTAAAGTTAATACCTCAAAAAAAGTAAAGTAGAAAGAAATCAATTTGTGTTGATCGTCATATTCTTTATAAGATTCATTTTGATGAAGTAAATCAATTGTATTTTCAAAAAAAGCAACCCAAACACCATTTTCAAGATGATTTAAAGAGTTGTAAAATTTGTAGAATTCAGATTCTTCAATTTTATGTTTTTTACAAAAAGTATAGACATTTTTTGATTTTTGTTCTTCTAGAACATCATCCATCCACCAAGATAATAAAGTAGATTTTGAAAGTAAATTTTCTTTTTTGCCCATAACCGTTGATTTTAAAGTATAAACAACGGGATTTCAGAAATGTTTAAATCAAAAAAACACTTACTTGTTTAATTTTCTTGATTTAAGTGTTTGATAAATTTTTCAACAGCCAACGCACGATGACTGATTTTTCCTTTTTCTTCCAATGTTAATTCTGCAAAGGTTTTATCAAAGCCATTCGGTATAAAAATCGGATCGTATCCAAATCCTTTATCTCCTCGCTTTTCTTTGCTAATTTTCCCTTCAATTTTCCCTTCGAAATAATGTTCTTCACCTAAATTATCAATGTATGCAAGTACTGTTTTAAAACAAGCGTTTCTATTTTCAATTCCTTCCAATGCATGTAATAATTTATCCATATTCCGTTCATCACTTTTCGGTTCACCTGCATATCTTGCAGAATATACCCCAGGTGCATTATTTAACGCTTCCACTTCCAAACCAGAATCATCAGAAAAACAAGGTTTACCATATTTTTCGAAACCAAATTTCGCTTTCAAAAGAGCGTTTCCAGCAAATGTGTCTGCGGTTTCAGGAATTTCCTCTGTATATCCCAAATCATTTAAATTGATGACTATATAATCTGAACCAACTTTTTGTTGAATTTCCACTTTTTTCTTTTCGTTCGCTGAACAAAATAATAGTTCCATAATTTATTTTTTAAGACTAAATATTCAATTTTTTATAACTCTAACACTTTTCAAATTTCCTTCATTTTCCAATTCCAATAGATATATTCCTTTTTCTAAATTTGAGATATCTATTTGGTTTACATTTTTATACTCAATAATTACTTTTCCTGAAATATCTGATAATTTTAGTTTGAAGTTTGATTGAGAATGCTGAATATGAAGAATATCGTTTACAGGGTTAGGGTAGATTTGAACACTTTCTAAATCATTATCATTCAACGTATTTGTTTTACATACTAATGAGTTTATTTTCTTCCAAATAGAATTTGCAAATTGAGTAGAAACCTCTCCGCTATTTTTTTGTTTTCCCATTCGAACAAAAAGTAATCCGTTGCTTTTTGATAAACTGATTAATTGACCATTTTTACCAATAGCAGAAATAACATCCGATGGAGCATCGGGCGCATAGCTTCCAGGGATTACAATTTGTGAAGTTGGTAACATATAGGACGATTTACCATTCAGCCACCACAAATAACCATAAGAAGGGTTTATTGATTGTGATGAGTTTATCATGTTTTTTAAGTAGTTTGTATCTCGTAATAGGGTATCCGAATCCCATATCCCATTATTTTGAATTAACAATCCAAAACGTGCCATTGATCGTAAATTGCTGAAGTAAACATTGTCATAATTACTTTTTATCCACAAACCATTCATAGCTATTTTAGAACCAATTTTTGATTTGGTATATTCATTAAATGTTGTTTTTGTTGCGTTTGTTACTATAGATTCGAGTAGGGTATAGGGTGCATTGTGATATGCCCAGTGTTTTCCAGGTTCTGCTTTATAAGTAAGGCATGATTTTAAAGTGCAATGATTATCAGGAATTTCATCATTCAACCCTGTGGTCATTGTAAGGTGATGTAAAATCTTAATTTTATCCTCTTGTTCTTGTGTACAATTACTCCATCCCAAACCTAAATAGTTCGATGAACTTTCTTGAATTGATAATAATTTTTCCTCTTGAGCTTTCCCTACTAAAAATGCGGTAAGGGTTTTACCAGCTGATGCCCAGTACCACAAACTATCTTTTGTAAAGGTTCCAAAGTATTTCTCTAACACAATTTTACCATCTTTTAATAATATAAATCCTTTACTTTCTTGATCTTCGAGATAGGTGTAAAAACTATCAATGTTGTTCTGACAAAAATTTAATTCAGCTGGAGCAATTGTTTTCCAAGGAAGAGTTACATCTTTTGGTGGAAAATAAAGTTGAGAAAATCCAAAATGATTTATAGTTAATAGACAGGTTACTAGTATAATATTTTTAAATAGTTGTTGCATTTTGTAAATCCTAAATTTTTATTACAAATTAATAGAATTCTTTTGGAAGTTAAAACAAGTTCATGATTTAAATGATTTAGTTGCAATGGTTATTTTAATTTAGTTAAGTGTTTGATTAATTTACTCTTTGACGTTGAATATACAAAGGTTGATTATTTTCCCTTTTATATCCTTACATTTGTTTATGATGCAATCTAATTCAACCCATTCACATAATCCGTATGAAGTTTCGGAGCTTGTTATTCATAGAGAGAATGGAAGAAACAAATTAGATTTTAAAAAGCAACATCCTATAATTGATGCACTAAAGCGAATTTTTAGTGATCCGATGATTGTGCTTTTATTGATTGCAGCTACCATTTTTTTTGTAAACAAACAATATGAAGATGGCTTCTTTTTGATTGTTGCAATAGTTCTTATAATGACTATTTCATTGTATCAATTTTCAAAAAGTAAAAATGCCCTTGAAAAGTTGAAGGAGTTTTCAGAGCCTTTGAGTAAGATTTTAATTGATAATAAAATTCACCCGATCAAAAGTGAGTCACTTGAAGTGGGTGATTTGCTTGTTGTAGAAGAGGGGATACTTATTGCTGCAGATGGAATAATTCTTCATTCAAACGATTTTTCGGTAAATGAATCCATTTTGACGGGTGAATCATTAGTTGTTTACAAAGATAAAGACAAAGAGATTTATTCTGGTACTACGGTATCTAGTGGACTTGCAATTGTAAGTGTTACTGCTATCGGAAACAATACTAAGTTGGGTAAGATCGGATTGAGTTTAGAAGGGATAACAGAAGAAAAAACGCCGTTAGAATTAAAAATCTCAAATTTTGTAAAGGGAATGGCAGCAATTGGAGTTGTTGTTTTTATACTTGTTTGGATTTTGAATTATTTAAAGTCAAAACTGTTTTTACAAAGCTTACTTCATTCATTAACATTAGCGATGAGTATTCTTCCGGAAGAAATTTCGGTTGCTTTTACCACGTTTATGGCATTAGGAGCATGGCGATTGATGCAAAAAGGGGTAGTTGTAAAACAGATGAAGACGGTCGAAACGTTGGGGAGTGCTACGGTTATATGTACGGATAAAACGGGAACAATCACCGAGAATAAAATGACTCTAGCAAAATTATATTTTTTAGAATCCAATAGTTTACATTCACCAGAATCAATTACTAATTCACCTTGTTTTGAAGTGCTTGAATTTGCAATGTGGGCAAGTGAGTCAATTCCTTTTGATCCTATGGAATTGGCAATTCACCGAGCATATAAAAATCAAACGACGCAAGATATTCGAAGTCGATTTTCGTTGGTGCATGAATACCCCTTGAGTGGTACTCCACCAATGATGACTCATATTTATAAAGACAAAGCAGGAGCAACAATTGTAGCGATTAAAGGAGCTCCTGAAGCGTTGTTTGCATGTGCGCAATTGACTGAAGTTGAACAACAACAATTAAAAGATGCGGTTGTACAATTAGCAGGAGAGGGGTATCGTGTATTGGCTGTTGGGAAATCAATTTTCAATGGAGAAGAATATCCGGAATCTCAATTTGATTTTTCAATTCAAATTCTTGGTTTGGTTGCTTTTTATGATCCTCCCAAAAAGAATTTTCATGAGGTATTGACGCATTTTTATAAAGCAGGAATAAAGGTTAAAATTATTACAGGAGACAATGTGTTAACTACTATGTCGATCGCAAAACAAGTAGGCTTTAAGGACGCTGATAAAACGATTTCAGGGGATGAACTGATGAAGCTTTCAGCGGTTGAATTGAAAAAATGTGTGGAAGAAACTACCATTTTTACACGAATGTATCCGGAAGCAAAGCTGAAAATAATAAATGCGTTGAAGTCTAATAATGAGGTAGTTGCTATGACAGGTGATGGAGTGAATGACGGGCCAGCCTTAAAAGCGGCTCATATTGGTATTGCTATGGGGCATAAAGGTACAGAGATAGCAAAACAGGCAGCTTCGTTGACCTTGTTGGAAGATGATTTATCAAAAATGGTAGATGCTATTGCAATGGGAAGAAAGATTTACAGTAATTTGAAAAAAGCTATTCAATATATCATCTCCATTCATATTCCGATTGTATTAATTGTTTTTATTCCGCTAGTTTTGGGTTGGATTTATCCGCATTTATTTTCACCAATACATGTCATTTTCCTAGAAATAATTATGGGGCCAACCTGTTCGATTATTTATGAGAACGAACCGCTAGAAAAAGATGCGATGCTTCAAAAACCAAAACCATTAACCAAAACTTTTTTTGATTGGAACGAACTTTCTTTGAGTATTGTACAAGGGTTGATTATTTCGCTTGGCGCTTTAATTGTGTACTATCTATCTGTAGAAATGGGGCATAGAGAATCACTGACAAGAACGATGGTTTTTGTAGTCTTGATTACAGCGAATGTCTTTTTAACCTTGGTGAATCGCTCCTTTTATTTTTCAATTCTAACGACACTCAAGTACAAAAATAAACTTGTTGTTTGGGTGATTTTAACAACGTTATTCTTACTATTACTTACAATCTATATAAAACCAGTAAGCATATTTTTCGAATTCGAGTCGTTGAGTTTGATACAATTTGGAATTGCAACGATTGTAGGTTTTGTTTCTGTAATGTGGTTTGAGATATTTAAATTTTTGAAAAGGAGTATATAGCTAAAATGATTTTATATTAAAATGATTTTTAATTAATTATATTTATTTAAAAACCATTTTTGTAAAAAAACATCGTAGGTTCTAATAAATGTTCCGTTTTCATCGCTTTCTTGGTAAATCATTTCTTTTTCTAATAAAGATTCAACACAACGTTTAACTGCTGAGGCATTTGAAAATTTATATTTGGTTAAGAATTCTTTCCCAGTAACTTGGTACACTTTTTCCTCTTTTGAAATCGCTTTCAAAACATTCCATTGTTGCATAGAAAGAAGGTTTCTGTATTGGTAGAAAAATACTTCTTGGTCTTTTAATATTTTATAACAGGTTTGTTGAATATCAGTCAGTTTTATTTTTCGTTTTCCCGTTGCATACAACCTGTTGCAAACTACTTGAACAAAATAAGTATGGTGGTTTGTCCAGTTTAAAATGAAATCAATGTCTTGGTCTTGTATCGTTTTGTTGTTCTTGCTAAAATGGTTTTTGATAAATGCTTTGTATTTATCGGATGGAATAAAGTCTAAATATTCTACTTGGGTGCTTGCGTAAAAAGGACGTTTACTATTGCCGAAAATTTCCGTTAGTATGTGCTTTTTGCTTCCGCTGAAAATAAAACGGAGATTTTTAACTTCTTGAATGATTGTTCTTAAGAGTGCTTCTGTGTTTTTTTCTGGATATTCATTGATTTGTTGAAATTCATCAAAAGCAATAACGATTGGAATGTTTTGCTGTTCTAAAAACAAAAGTAATTGTTGTATGGTTTTCGGGATTTCATTTTGTTTTAAAGCGTCAAAAGAAATGGAGGGTTCACCTGTTAAAGCGTCAAATTGTATGAGAGGGCGAAGTTGTTTGATGTTGTTTATAAATCGTTTCCCAATAGATTCCTTGTTGGGGAATTTTTTGGTTATTTCATTTGCTAGTTGATTTGCAAATTCATTCAAATTTTGAGTAGCAAATAGATCAACAAATAGGCATTTATAGTTATATGTTTCTTCTAAGTGTTGAAATAAATGTTTTATTAATCCAGTTTTTCCAATTCTTCTAATAGAAATTAGTGTTGTGTTTAGCTCACTTTTGATGTTGTTTATGAGTGATTCTAAATTGTGTTCACGATCACAGAAATATTCTTTTCCTTGATAAGTGTTTATTATGAATGGGTTTTTATCGGTTTCGTGTTGCATGCTACTTGTTTTAAGTATACATTTTATATTATACATTTTGTATTATACATTTTGTATAACAAAGATATGCTTTTTTTGTATACTCATAAATTAAAAAAATAATTTTTTATTTGTCAGTTTAATCTTAATTAAAATGAATGTCCTTGTGAAAATTGCTGACTTGAAATAGTAGAGGGGTGAAAGGATGTTTCTTGTTTATTATTTAGTAGGGGAGGTGGTTAAAGGTTATATAATGAAAAAAGTTGGTTGTTTATGTTTGAATAATACTGAATATAATGCGAGTAAATTGTTTATGTTTTCTCTAGCTGCTACGAAGTAAAAGTCAATATGGTTGTTATAGAATGTTTGATACGTAGATATTAAAAACTATCTTTGATAGTATCAAATGATACTATCATGAAGCCTCCTTACGATATTACCCCATCCATTTTAAAGTTGATTACTTCCATTTCTTCTAAATTAGGAGAGGTCAATGCCACCTATTTAAGCAAACAATCACCGCAATTAAGAAAGCAAAACAGAATAAAAACTATTCACTCTTCTTTACAAATTGAAGGAAATACACTTACTCAAGAACAAATTACAGCCTTAATAGAAAATAAAAAGATAATAGGCCCCAAAAAAGATGTGTTAGAGGTGTTAAATGCGATTGAATTATATGAACAATTAACTCATTTTAACTTCACTTCAGACAAACACTTTTTGAAAGCTCACGAAATTCTAATGAAAGGATTAGTGAATAATCCCGGTAAATATAGAAAAAAAGGGGTGGGAATAGTGAAGGGGAATGATGTTGAACACATCGCTCCTCCAGCGGATAAAGTTCCTTTTTTAATGAAAGATTTATTTTCGTATTTAAAAGATGAAGATGAACTAACCTTAATAAAAAGTTGTGTTTTTCATTATGAAATGGAATTTATACATCCTTTTTTAGATGGGAATGGCAGGATGGGTAGGTTTTGGCAAACATTAATTTTATGTAATGAATATCCAATTTTTGAATTTTTACCGTTTGAAACACTAATCAATGAAACACAAAATGAGTATTATCAAGCGCTTTCTATAAGTGATAAAATGGGTAAATCAACCGTGTTTATTGAATATATGTTAGGAGTCATAAATACCTCTTTAGAAAGAATTTTAAGTTACAATAATAGGATTCTTAAAGATATAGACCGTATTGAATATTTTGTTTCATTAGGTATGCAAGTTTTCACTCGGAAGGATTATATGAACACATTTAAAGATTTGTCCACTGCTACGGCTAGTCGAGATTTAAAAAAAGGGGTAGAATTACAATTTTTTGAAGTTATAGGTATTAAAAACCAAACAAAGTACAGGGTCTTATGATGTTTATAGTTAGTTAGTTTTACTTATTTTTACACCTTCAAATTCACTCTCATTATGAAAAAACTATTTATTGCATTTGCTCTGACGATAGCTTTGGTTTCTTGTAAAAAAGAAACTTCAACTCCGAATACTTCGGGTAACAACACAACTGACACAACAAAAACATCGAATGATGTAAGTATAACAGGATTCGATTGTGCAGGAGTTAAAGTTACGGGTACACTTACCAAAGACAAGGCTGCCAATAACGTTACAGTTACACTTACTTACACCGGCGGTAATGGAAAAACGTATTTAACCAAGTCACACACTTCAACGGGTGTTACAGGATTATCAGCGACTTTATTAGCTGGTAACTTAGCGAATGGTGAAGGTACCTTGGTTTACACCATATCAGGTACACCAACTACAGCTGGTACTGCCAATTTTTCTATTATTTTGGGAGGTAAAACGTGTTCGATAAATTTAAAAGTGGAAGTTGTTTCACAAAATCCTACAAGTGGTTATGGTCCAAACATCACTGATACTGAGGGGAACACCTATAAAACCGTATATATCGGAACACAACAATGGATGGCAGAGAACTTGAAAGTTTCTAAGTACAGCGACGGAACAACGATACCAAACATTACAGATAATAACCAATGGGAAAACTTAACTACTGGAGCATGGGCTTATTATAAAAACGACGCAGCCAACAATGCAAAATACGGTAAACTATACAACTGGTATACGGTAAGCCCAACAACAAATGGCAATAATAATGTATGCCCTACAGGATGGCACGTACCAACAGATGCTGAATGGACGGTTTTAACGGATTATTTGGACGGTTTAACTGTAGCAGGAGGAAAAATGAAAGAAGTAGGCACAACAAGCTGGGATAGCCCGAATACAGACGCAACTAATACGTCTTCATTTACTGGTCTTCCGGGGGGGCACCGCTACTACGATGGAAGTTACGGTGGCATTGGCTATTACGGTCTTTGGTGGAGTTCCACGGAGAGTGCTACAAACGGTACATGGACACGCAGCTTGAGCAGCAAATATGGCAATACCTACAGAGGTGGCAGCGGTAAATCTTATGGAGCGTCTGTGCGTTGTCTCAAAGATTAACGATGTTATAAATTATGAATGATGATTTATAAATGAATGATTAATGGCTTGCATGTATTTGTGAGCCATTTTTATTTCCTCAAATTCCACACTCCATACATGGGATAGATATCTATTTTTTCCATTTTAACAAAGTTTTCAAGAGAAATTCGGATACCTTTTTGTTTGTTTTTTTCTTCTAAAAATAGAAACATACTTTGCATCGCTCCTTTTGTTCCTGCTTTTACTTCGATAGGAAGGATAGTTTCGCCTTGTTGAATAACGTAATCAACTTCTGCTTGACTGTTTTTTGCTTCACGTTGCCAATAATACAGGTTCGTTCTTTCGTAGGGAGATTGATTTTTAATTAATTCTAATCCAACAGAAAGTTCTGCGATGTTTCCTTTGTTGATGACAGAAAGATTATCAAGGGTTAATAGTTGACCTATGTCTAATTTTAAAATTCGTTGGTAAATTCCAGTGTCGAATAGCAACACTTTCCTTTTTTTAGGATTTACTTCAGCTCCTAATGGAATCCCGTTTGCAGCAGTATGTGTTACAAAATGTACCAATCCTGCCATTTCCAATAATTGCAAGATTTCTTTGATTTGTTGGTTGTTGAGTGTTGTATTTGGGTAGGTGTAAGTGAATTTTTCTCCTTGTTGCATGACAACATTAGCAAACACTTCTGCGATTTTTAATGGTTCGATGCGTTTTTTATATTTCGTAAAATCTGCTTGTAAAGAAATAATTAAATCGTCTAAAATGCGCTGTACTTCCAATAAATCTTTATGGATTACATATGATTTTACTGCTTCAGGCATGCCACCAATAATAAGAAACTTTTTGTAATACGAAACCAACTTTTTATGAAGTAAATCAGGAATGGGAGAATTAGGAGAAGCTTGTTTTAGTTTTTCTAATAACAGCGCTTCATTATGTGCTAATAGAAACTCTTGGAATGAAAGCGGATACATAAATAAAGAGCGAATTCGTCCAACTCCAAACGAAGGGAGTTCTTTTAAGGCAAACTCTAATAAGGAACCAGCAGCAATTACGTGTAAGTTCGGTTTCTTTTCGTAAAAATACCGGAGTAAATTTATGGCTGGTAAGGAGGATTGTATTTCATCTAAAAACAATAATGTTTCTCCTTCAATGATAGGTGTATTTTCGATAATGGAAATTTGTTCAAGTAGTTCATCTATGTTTTGCGTTGAATTAAATAATTCAATCCATTGTTTGTTTTCATCAAAATTGATTTCGATGAAATGAGTGAATGTTTGCCCTAAATGACGAATGGCCGAGGATTTTCCAACTTGTCTAGCTCCTCTCATTAAAAGTGGTTTTCTAGTGGTCGTAGTTTTCCAATTTAATAATTCTGTATCTACCTCACGATGAATGTACATATTCTATGCTTTTTTGTAAAGTTAAAAAATCCAAACCAATAATTGGTTAAAAAATGAAAAAATCCAAATCAATAATTGCGTATAATTCGTAAAAATCAAAATCAATAATTATTCAAAAAATGAAAAAATCCAAACCAATAATGGTTTACCTTATTCAAAATCCTCTCCGAACCCTGAGGCACTCGATGGGAAGGAGGGGTGAATTTTAACTCATTCATAATTAATAATTTATAAATTATAATTGTTTTATATCCTATTAAAACTATAGGAAAGGTAAAATATTTTTAATTTTTTCTTGTTTTATTGAAAAAAGTCTATTTATATTTGCAAAGTCAAATTTTCCAATACAAATTAAGATGGCATTTTTTAGAGACGGTATTCAAAATTTAAATTCAAATCATACTAAATCGGTAGTACAAAAAGATATTATTGAGTTAGGTGAAAAGATAGAGGCGTATAAAGAGGGTAAAATCTCGGATGATAAGTTTCGTGCTTTGCGTTTAGCAAGAGGTGTTTATGGACAACGTCAACAAGGGGTGCAAATGATTCGTATTAAATTGCCTTTTGGAAAAGTAACTACACAGCAATTAAGACGTATTTCGCAAGTGTCTGACGAATATAGCACTGGTCATTTACACATAACGACACGTCAGGATATACAAATTCACTATGTTAGTCTGGATCGTACGCCGGCTCTGTGGGAAGAGTTAGAAAAGGACGATATTACCCTTCGGGAAGCATGTGGTAACACAGTCCGTAACGTGACTGCAAGTCCTGCTGCCGGCATTGATCCGAATGAACCTTTCGATGTTGCTCCCTATGCTGATTTGGTTTTTCGTTATTTCCTTCGCAAACCATTTGGTCAAGAATTAGGACGTAAAATCAAAATTGCATTTAGTAATTCTGAAGCGGAGGATGCTTATGCATTTATTCATGATTTTGGATTTATTCCTAAGATTGAAAATGGAAAACAAGGATTTAAAGTACTTGTTGGTGGAGGTCTGGGTGCTCAACCTATTTTAGCTAAAGTAGCTTATGAGTTTTTACCAGCGGAGGAAATCATTCCTTTTATTGAAGCATCTATTCGTGTGTTTGATCGATATGGTGAACGAAATAGCAGAAATAAAGCACGTTTAAAATATTTAATTGCTAAAATTGGTTTCGATGCATTTATCGAAAATGTAGCACTTGAAAAACAAGCGATTCAATATGATTTTAATACTGACTTTGCTTTGTATCAACAACAAAAAGAGTATCCGTCAATAGAAAATCCTGTTTCTAAAGCTGATTATTTAGCGACATTATCTGATTCTGCTTTTAAACAGTGGGTTACTACAAACACGTTTGACCAAAAGCAAACAGGATATTTAGGAGTTTATTTGAAAGTGTTGCTAGGTAATTTTAATACAGATCAAGCGAGAAAATTAGCAGATATCATTGATAAATATGCTGGAGAAGATGTGCGTTTCACTATAGACCAAAGTATCTTGTTGAAATTCGTACTACCTGAAAATTTAGTGTTATTGTATGAAGAGTTGAAAAAAATTGGATTAGCAGCGAGTGGTTACAATAGTGCTATAGATGTTACTGCGTGCCCTGGAACTGATACTTGTAATTTAGGGATTTCAAACAGTACAGATGTAGCTGCGGTAATTGAAGAGGCTTTACGAGATGAATTTCCAGAATTGATTTATAACAAAGAAATTAAGATTAAAATAAGTGGTTGTATCAACTCGTGTGGTCAACATGGATTAGCACATATCGGATTACATGGTAGTTCTATTAAAGTGGAGAAAAATACTGCACCAGCTTTGCAAATATTGTTAGGTGGTGGTAGAGAAGGAAATGGAGTTGGAAGAATCGCTGATAAAGTAATCAAGGTTCCTAGTAAACGTATCATTCAGGCACTTAGAAGTTTGTTTACTAACTATTTTGAAAATAAAACGGAGGAAGAATCTTTTAATGGATATTATGATAGACAAGGAAATAAATATTTCTACGATTTATTAAAGCCATTGGCAGATACATCAACTCTTGAAGAGTCAGATTTTATAGACTGGAG
>Ga0315908_10000103_pt1 | contig 67467 bp, 49 predicted proteins | sample LakEriMetagenome_12_FD_203520 | JGI IMG/M metagenome (GOLD analysis project Ga0315908, IMG submission 203520) | Freshwater fungal communities from buoy surface, Lake Erie, Ohio, United States - Buoy 4 MA124 | ecosystem: Environmental > Aquatic > Freshwater > Lake > Lake biofilm | place: USA...
TGGTCTTCGGATGATAATTCAAGTATACAAAATCCTTACTCAGGACTTTTTGACCCTAAAAAATCAAAACCGGACCAAGAATACAAAGTAGTAGTCACTTACAGTACAAAATCCATTCTCCCTGCTAGAAAATGTCCTTCTACACTCTCTAAAGTAATATTTGTAAACCCAATTCCAGACAGTACCTTCTATGCTAAAAACCCGGTGATTTGTATCGATGACACCCTACACTTAGTCATCAATCAACCGAACAAAAATGTTAACTATACTTGGGATTTAGGAAATGGAAATATTATTAAACTTAACAACCAACAATTAGATTATATCTATCCAAAAGATGGAGATTTTACGATCAAACTTTTAGCTGAACTTGGAAATTGTAAAGTGAGTCAAACCAAACAAGCATATGTTCATGTTATTCCAAAACCTACACTAGTAGACTTCACCCAAAGTGAAACTGAAATCGACTTTTATAACCCAGAGATTCAATTTAAATCCTACACAAACGGAAAGTACTTACTTTGGAGTTTTGGTGATGGAACCTACTCTAACTTTAAAAATCCGACTCATAAATTCCCTGAAAACCCAGGGGAATACATCATCGACCTAACAGCATCAAACATGGAAAACAATGTTTGTAGTAAAACCGTTACTCGCTCTATTTTTATGCCAGAACCGGTAATCTATTTTATTCCTAACACTTTTACACCAAATGGTGACGAATTAAATAATGTATTCCAACCTATATTTACCTTTGGATATGACCCGCAAAACTATGGCTTTTACATTTACAATCGTTGGGGGGAACTTCTGTTTGAAACACATGACACTAAAATTGGTTGGGATGGTACCTATGGAAATCAAATAGTACAGAATGACAGTTATATATGGAAGTTAGAATTCAAAGAAAAATTGAAGGAAGATAAACATAATAAAACAGGACATGTTAATGTGTTGAGATGATTAAATTAAACTTTGCCATATTATTCTATTTGAATTTTCTGATTGTGAATTTTTCATTTTCACATTTAGAAATTTTTAAACTCAATGATGGAGAATTCATAAATGGAACACAAAATTTAAAAACGAATTACGGATTTACTCTAAAATTTAAAGAAAAAACATTTATTGATCAAATTGGAATTGATTTTTTTGATGTTGGTGAAGATGGTATAGCTAAAATTCAATTAAAAATTTATGATGAAAACAAATTGATATTTGATAAGAATGTAATCATTAAAGATGTTTATAGCCAAATAGCTTACATTGATGTAAATTCATTATTTTTTGAAAATAAAAACTATGTATTTAATATGATATTAGTTAATAATGGTGAAATGAATCAAGATAATTTATTGAGAGTTTTCAAACCAAATAAAATACCATTAGATATAAAAGAAAATCCTTTCATAACAAACGAAATCAATAGCTCATTAGACAGTATTTATCCATTTAACAAATCAATTGTTTGTCCTTTTATTCATATTGGAACAACCAATCAAAAAGGAATTGACTTTTCAGTTTTGGTTGAAAAAGTAGAATCGGAAGAAAAAAACAAATTAATTAATAGATCAACTATTTTCACTGTTGAAAACAACGACCTAATAATTAAAAAAATTGGTTTAAATTATTTCGAAACTGGATTAAATAACGTAAGCAATCTTATTTTAAAACTTGAGGATCTAACGGATAACACTTCTTTTTTAATAGATACAATTATTTTTAACCATCATAAAAAACCATTGAATTTTCTAAAAAATATAAGATTAATCAAAAATCATATTTACTCTATATCATTAATTCTAAATAACGAAAACAATCTAGATGATCTAGTGGTTTTATTTAAACCTAATAGTTTACCTTATATAGATAACTTAAACAAAATAAAGATTATTGAATTTCGAAATAACAATTCAATTGATAGCTTAGGTGTACCTTTTACTTTGGAGTATGAAGAAAATAATTTCACATTGGGTTCAGAAATAAAAAAATTAATTAAGAATGAAATAATCATAAATAATCAAGTGTTTTATTATGATGAATCCAAAAAAATTAAAATGATTAAATTATATGATTTTACAGGAAGAGAACTTAATAATCTAAGTTTCTCAAATGAAAATTTTGAAAAAAGTATTATTATTGAAAATTATATTGAATTTAATTTACTTCAGATTATTTTTGAAGATTTTTCATCATCTAGTTATATTTTATCAAACCAAGGCAACCAAACACCTAATTAATAGTTTTAAATTATAAAATTGAAGATCCTAATTTTGAATTATGCAACATAAAATATTAGTTTTATTATTTAATATATTTGTTTCAAGTTGGATTCTAGCTTGTCATAACTCTACAATAAATTCAGCTACCTACGTAACGAATCCTGACGGTTCAAAAACTTTTACGCTAAATGTTTCTATAGATGTAGGTAGTTCTGACGGATATTCATTGGGATTTGCATTGATTCTTAAAAATTCAATCAGTGCGAAACCATCCGTATCTAACTTATCAACATTAAGTCTTTCAAGATCCGGTTATTCAAATCTTAAAGGCTATACTGGTAGTTCAATTGGAACAGAAAACAGTTCTTCTTATTTAAAAAACAGATATCAAAATAGAACAGACGTAATTACTTTTGAAGCTTCTGATAAATCATATGGTTTTGGTTCAACAGATTATAATAATAATGTTATTATTTTCACAGTTTCTGGTTGTGTCGAAGAAATTGAATTGGATGCAGATATTAGAACTAATACAACTTCGAATACTCCTGTAACAAGTTGTGTAAAAACGTTTTCGACAGGGATAACTTGTCCTTGTCTAGCCCCTGTTAAACCAGAGATAAATACATCTTCGCCAACTTGTTCAAATACAGGAATATCAACAATATCAAATTTTGCAACTTATACAGCAGGCACAACTTTTAATTTTACACCGTCTGGACCTGCTGTTGGTTCAGGAGGAGTTATTTCTGGTATGGTAGTCGGAACAAACTACACTGTTACTGCAACAACTGCTGGATGTACTTCTTTAGCATCAAATTCATTTAGTATTTTAGCACAATTAACCAAAACTACACCAACTTTTACGCAAGTAGCTCAAATTTGTAGTGGTGGATCGTTTTCATTACCCACTACATCGAATAATAATATACCAGGCACATGGTCTCCTGCTAACAATAATGCTTCTACTACAACTTACACTTTTACTCCTAATGCAGATCAATGTGCAAATACAGCTACTATGACGGTAATAGTTGGTCCTCCTGCGACACCAACTTTTACGCAAGTAGCTCAAATTTGTAGTGGTGGTTCATTTTCTTTACCTACAACATCGAATAACAATTTCACTGGTACTTGGTCTCCTGCTATAAATAATACATCTACTACAACCTATACTTTCACGCCTAATACTGGACAATGCGCAAGCACAGCTACTATGACAGTAACTGTAGGACCTCCTGCTACACCGACTTTTACACAAGTGGCTCAAATTTGTAGTGGTGGTTCTTTTTCTTTACCCACAACATCGAATAACAATTTCACTGGTACTTGGTCTCCAGCTATAAATAATACATCTACTACAACCTATACTTTTACACCTAATTCTGGACAATGCGCAAGCACTGCTAGTATGACGGTGACTGTAGGTCCTCAGGCTTCACCAACTTTTACGCAAGTGGCTCAAATTTGTAGTGGTGGATCATTTACTTTACCAACTACTTCGAATAACAACTTTACAGGTACATGGTCTCCTGCTATAAATAATACATCTACTACAACTTACACTTTTACTCCTAATGCTGGTCAATGTGCAAATACAGCTACTATGACGGTAACTGTGGGGCCTCCTGCTACACCAACTTTTACACAAGTGGCTCAAATTTGTAGTGGTGGTACTTTTACTTTACCCACGACTTCTAATAACAATTTTACGGGTAGTTGGTCTCCAGCTATTAATAATACATCTACTACAACCTATACTTTTACACCTAATTCAGGTCAATGCGCAAGCACAGCTACTATGACCGTAACTGTAGGACCTCCTGCTACACCTACTTTTACACAAGTGGCTCAAATTTGCAGTGGGGGAGCATTTAATTTACCAACGACTTCTAATAATAACTTTGAGGGTATTTGGTCACCTGCTATTAATAATACCTCAACGACAACCTACACTTTTACGCCTAATTCAGGTCAATGTGCAATTACAACTAATATGACGGTAATTGTGGAATCTCCTACTTCACCAACCTTTACGCAAGTTGCTCAAATTTGTAGTGGAGGTTCATTTACTTTACCTACAACTTCGAATAACAATTTTACGGGTAGTTGGTCTCCAGCTATTAATAATACATCTACTACAAACTACACTTTTACTCCTAATGCTGGTCAATGCGCAACGACAACGACTATGACAGTAACAATTGATCAACCTGTGACACCAATTTTTACTCAAGTAGCTCAAATTTGTAGTGGAGGTTCATTTTCTTTACCCACAACATCAAATAATAATTTCACTGGTACATGGTCTCCTGCTATTAATAACACAACTACTACGACATACACTTTTACGCCTAATGCTGGTCAATGCGCAAGCACAGCTACTATGACGGTGACTGTAGGGCCTCCTGCTACTCCAATTTTTACACAAGTGGCTCAAATTTGTAGTGGTGGTACTTTTGCTTTACCTACGACTTCTAATAACAATTTTACGGGTACTTGGTCTCCTGCGATAAATAATACATCTACTACAAACTACACTTTTACTCCTAATGCTGGTCAATGCGCAACGACAACGACTATGACTGTTTCTGTGGAACCTCCAGTTACACCGACTTTTACACAAGTCGCTCAAACTTGTAACGGAGGAACATTTACTTTACCCACCACTTCTAATAACAACTTCACTGGTACTTGGTCTCCTGCTATCAATAATTCCTCAACGACTACTTATACTTTTACTCCTAATACAGGTCAATGTGCTAATACAGCAACTATGACGGTAACTATAGTTGAACCTATTACACCAACTTTTACACAAATTGGTCAAATATGTAGAGGAGAATCGTTCTTATTACCTACAACTTCAACCAATGGAATTTCTGGTACATGGTCGCCTGCTATTAATAATACTTCTACTACTACCTACACCTTTACCCCAAATTCAGGTCAATGTGCAGTAAATCAAACCATGACTGTTAATCTAAATGCTCTTCCAAACTTGAAAATTACTCAACCACAACCTGAATGTGAACCAAACACAATAAATCTTCTAAATCCTTCGATTACTGCAGGATCAACAGATGTTGGTTCAATGATCTATTTCTACAGTGACCCACTTTTCACAACACTAATTTCAAATCCTGCAGCATATAACATTCCTGGAACAACAACTGTATACGCTAAAACTACTAATAGCTCCAATTGCACTGATTCAAAACCAATCATTGTCACTATAAACCCAAAAGACATAATCTCATTCACTTCATTACCAATTAAATTATGCTCTAATGACCCATTAACAATATTAAAAGCAACTCCAAATAATGGAACTTGGTCAGGTAATGCAATTAAACCAAATGGTGCTATTCAACCTGCACAATTAAATTCAGGTAAGAATGATTTCACATATACTACTTCAGGAAAATGCCCAAATTCACAAACAATTCAGATTGATGTGTATAGAAAACCAAATTTAGTAATTAGCAGAAAGGATACCGTTTGTGAGGGAGAAGAAATAAAACTACAAGACATCAGTCCTTTGGCTAAAATAACTAAATGTACATGGGATTTTGGAGACAATAATTATTCAACCTTATTAAATGAAACGAAACATAAATACAATTCATCTGGATTTTTTGATATAACCTATATCGGAACAGACGAAAATGGTTGTACAGACACCCTGATAGAAAAAGATTTTATTTATGTCCTTGATAAACCTAAAGCAAACTTTAATTTTTCACCAAGTAAACCAACCATTTTTAATAATTCGATTCAAACAACAAATCTTTCCATGAACGCAACACATTACAGATGGAATTTTGGAGATGAAGCAGAATCGGGCTTGACTAATCCTTCGCATAAATACAGTAATTCACCAAATATCTATTTCATAACACTCAATGCCTACAACCAAATTTCGTCTTGCAGTCATGATACTACAATTCAAATTGAAGTATTTGATGAAATCTACTGTTACATCCCAAATACTTTTACACCAAATGGTGACGAATTGAATAATGAATTTAAACCAGTTTTAAGTGGATCTATTACAGAGGAACATTATTCACTATACATTTACAATCGATGGGGAGAATTATTATTTGAATCTCACAATAAAAACGTAGGTTGGAATGGCTCATTTGGAAATAAAATATGCCCTCCTGGAACATATATTTGGAAAGTAGAATTTACTGATAGTATGAATAAAGAAAAACACATGAAAAAAGGTCACGTTAATATAGTACAATAAAAACAAAAATATTAATACAAAAAAACCTCCAGCTTTTTGTATTAAATAATCTTCGAGAAAAAATTTGTTGTAACAATTTAATGATTTAAAAAAATAAGTTATTCAAAGGATTTATAAGATATTATTGACATATAAAATCAATTAATAAATTATTTAATTTCAAACTTAAATCCACCGCTATTTGCTCTGAAACTTGGAGCATACATACATTCTACTTCAGCAGCTCCAACGCTAATTATTCCTTTTCCGGAAGCAATTACTTCGTATTCAAATTGATGTGTTCCTTTCGGAAGGTAATCGATGAAAATTTCAGTTGATGCATCTTTATTTACTTGGTAATAACCTACTGAATTATAACGATAAGCAGACAATGCTTCTCTTGCTTCAAAACCAGCACCTTTTCCATCCTTCAAGTGAACAAATTCCATCGATTGATTGCTCACGATTTTTAGTTTCACTTTTACAATTGTTCCAATTGGTAATATGCTATTAGGTAAAATTTCTTTCTCGACTCCTTCGTTGGATAAATAAAAATGACGCTCTAAACGAATGTCGCCTGTAGATTTTTCAGCTTTATCAATTAAATCAGTGTATTGAAGGTAAATCGAACCAAAAACAGGAGATTCCGTTTGTGTTTCAACAGTAATTGTGCCTTTACTATTTGTTGCTTCTTTACCTGTAAATTTAAAGTTGGAAGCACTTTCTTTTTTCAATATCCCTAAATTCGTTCCATCTGCAAATTTCACTTTTACAACCTGTTGCAATTGATTTGATTTGATCCCTGAATTGATAAATAAAGACATACAAGCCAATGTTGTAGCACGAGTTGATTCCCAAGAGTTGGTTCGTTTATGTTGCATTAACCACAATTGCATTTGACGTACTTCTTTTTGTAATTCAGGAAATTTTCCGAAGAATTGAATAAGATAAGCTTGTGTTTCAACCGGTGCTTCATTCCAATTGTACCCTGCTTTGTTTTCTTTCCAATACATTCCTAAATCAGGTTTATTGATTGCTCTTTGTAAAAGTGATTTTTTAATTTTAGTAGCAAGTTCACTATTTCCAACTTTTAAGGCATATAAACCTGCGATGGCTTGCGTTTGTAAATTGAATTTTGTCCAATTTAGCCTTAAACATGCATCATAATAATTCATCACATTTTTATCGTATTCATACCCCCCTATAGAATACAACCACTGAATATGTAGTGCAGAAAGTCCAAGGTGATTTTTAATTTCTTCTGGTTTAAGATTATCGTAAAGTTTTGTATAATAATTTTCTAAATATTCATTAGCATCGTTTAGAGCAGTTAGTATTGATTTGCTGTTCGGATCTTTCGAAGCAAATTGAAGTTCCCCTCTATCTTGTAATTCTCTTAAACCTGTAACAATATGTTGCGTAATGTAAATGTTCGCTTCTTTGCCACCATACCAAGCCCAACCGCCATCAGCTGTTTGAAGATCCATCAGTTTTTGTTGCGCATTTTCGATATTCGCCAACAAATTATTTTTATCGAATAGGAAAGCTAATTTATTTCGTTGAGCTGTTTCATTTTGTGCATCCACAACCCATGGAGTTTCGCTCAAAATGATGCTTTTTAAATCTGGATTTTTATCTAATTCAGAAAGAAATGCAGATGGATCAGTTGTTTTCCAAGATTCTATAATCGCTTGAAATTCAGGATGTGAATTCAGAATCGATAGTGCTGTACTATTTGCATAAAAACGAGAAAAAGTTTGTTCAGAACATTCATACGGATATTCCATCAAATAGGGTAAAGACATTAAGATTGTCCACAAAGGTTGTGTATGCATTTCCAACGAAATAGCCACTTTTTCAGCAGTTGGCGACAATTGATTGATTTTATCTAACGTAAATGTCTCTTCTCCAATTGTAGTTTTAGCAAATGATTTAGATGTAGTTACCAACATTCGATTCGAAAGAATTGGAATTGCTTTTCGTTCAATATCACTAAAGTTTTCATTCGAAGCACTTATTTCATAGGCAATCAATGAATATAAATTAGTAGGAATCGTTAATTCCCAACTCACTTCGGTCGAACCATTTGATTTTACGATTACTTTTTGGTCTTTGAAATCTCCGAAAGCACTTGAAATTACTTCATTGGTCAATGGGTCGAATAATTTTAATCGAGTGGTTATATCTTGTTCTTTATCAGATAAATTAACAACTTTCGAAGAAAACACAAAATGATCTCCTTCTCTTAAAAAACGAGGTTCATTTGGTTCGATCATTAATTCTTTTTTGGCTTCGAATGAATGCTCATAATAGCCCGATTTGAAATCTTTTGTGTGTGCCATTGCCATAAAACGCCATTTTGAAAAGGCATCCGGTACGGTAAATTCAAAACGGTATTTACCTGTTTGATCAGCATATACGGAAGGATAGAAAAAGGCTGTTTCATCGAAATTTCTTCTTGGAGAAGATTGATTTTCATAAGTTTTTATAGCCTCACTACTTCCTACTCCAGACGCAAATTCTTCACTATGTCCATAACCGATTTGTAAATTTGAATCTGCAAATTCTTGAATATCTGCCATTTTCGTAGCTACCTTGCAATACAATAATCTTGGAGTCAGTAAATCAGTAATTCTTTTATAATTTTGCATAATTGAAAATTCAGGTAGATAGGGTGTATAATGAGAATCTAATGAAAAAAGATAATTAGAAACTGCAGTATTGTAACTTTTAGTATCACCCCATCTTTCTTGTTTGTGATACCTGACAAAGAATTCATTTCCCCAACTATTAGCTTGAATTTTATCCAATGAAGCGTCATACATTCCAACCAAAAGCTCTGCATTTTTTTCTATCGTTTCATCATTGTTAATCAATACATTCCATTTTTCCTTTTCTCCAGGCCTAAGGAAATCTCGCACTGTTTCTAGCTTAAGGTTTAATTCTTTTGAATGATCTGGTACATCAATAACGATTGTTTCTTTATAGGATTGCCCATTTTTACTCATAATACAATTGAAAGTCAAGCCATGTAAATCTTTATTGGTTACTGTATATTTAATTTTATGTCTGTTTTTTAGGATTGTCCAATTTTGAATTAGAATATTCTCTTCATTAGCTAATTCAATGAATATCGGTTGTTTTTTAAATGAACTTCCGATAGTAATAATTATTTCATCTCCTATTCTAGCTGATTTAGTGGATGAGTGGGTCCATAATTCCGATTTGTGCTGACCTTTTGTAGATTTAAGATTAATCCAATTGAAATCAAACGTCGTTTCTGTTTTTGCACCTATTTCATCAGTCGTATTTAATATAAGAGTATAATTCCCTGCTTCATTACGAATTAATGAAGTAAGATTTAGAGAGTCACCTGAATTTATTTCTCCTTGTGCTTTCGATAATTCATTTCTTACTTCTTTAACATTATTATAACTTACATAAGGAAATTCCTTTTCAAATTCAACTTGATTAACCTCACTAAATTCAGCTTTTTCAATATAAGATTCATACAAATGCTCTTTATTGTTTCTGATTAATCGATAACTGAGCTTTGCGGTTTTCACTTCTTGACCTTCACTATTCATTACTCTTATAGGAAAACTGTTTTCATTGGAAGCTATTAAATTCCGATCGATTGATGCACTGATCGAGTACCTTTTATTACCTACATACAATGAGCGAGAAACAGATTGTGATTCGCCTGTCACATCCGTTACAATTGCATCAATATTGAAGAAAGCACCATACGTTTGCTGTTTCGCAAGTGGTAAAAAATCTAATTGAAATTCTCCATTTTCATTTGTTTTAGAGGTAGTTTCGAAGAATGAACTTAAATAATCTTGATCGACATATGGAACTGAACACCCAGTTGGGAAATAATTGCGTTGTTCAATTTTGATTCGAACAGATGCATTACCAATTGGAAAACCTGAAAATGCGGTTGCCTTTCCTGTTAGATGAAGCGTTTCTCCTAATTTAATATTCCCTTGTATTTCATCGAATTTCACTTCAAATGTCGGACGTTTATATTCTTCAATACGAATAACATGTGTTTTTTCACCGTAACCAAAACCATTGTCAATACTTAAATAACATTCTCCCAACATAAAACCATCTCGAGGAAGCACAAAAGAAGTTTCAGCACTTCCGTATTCATTTGTGAATAAGTTAAAATCACCACATAATATTTTTCCATTTCCATCTTTCAATGCGACTCCTATTCTTCCTTGAGATTCTAATGAATCAGCACCGTTATTTTGGATAAAACCAAGTACCTTTACATACATCTTTTGTCCTGGTCTATAGATTGCACGATCGGTGTAAATAGTGTTTACGGGTCTGTTTGCTAATTTAAAATCGGAATTACTATAATAGATCGATTTCGTTAGACTGTCATCGTCTTTTTGAACAGTATATAGATAAGAAGAACTTTCTAATTTGAAAGTAACAAGTCCTAATTTATTAGTATTAAGTGTTTTTTTAGGACTGTTATCATTTAAATAAAAATCTTTTTTAATCGTAACACTTGCATTTTCAATAGGTTTACCCGTTAAATTATTTGTAACTAAAAGTTGAAATTCTTTACCTTCAACTTTCGTGTTAATCTCAATATTACTAAAATGTATTGTGAAAAAATTAACAAAATTCTTAAATGTTTTACTTTTTAACGAGTCTATATTTGTTTCTTTTTCAGCTACTATAAAAAGATAATCTCCTGCTTTTGAAAAACTTGGGATTAAAAAGTCTTTTGTATGTTCATGATGAAAACTATCAACATATAATTTTAATTCGTTGGAATATACTTCACTAAATTCATATTTGGAAAAATATGTTCCTCCACCTTTATAATTTGGATTGATTTTATCATAATGATATACTTTTAAAAATGCTTGTGACGTATTTTTAGAATTAATATTGATTATAAATGGTTTATTTAATATTATTTTACCTTTTGTCTTGACTTGTAAACTTTTTCCATTCTCGATGTACTCTTTTAAATCAAGTAGTTGAGTAGCATATTTTTTTGAAGGATGAGAGTGGAAAAAATCTTCCATTAGAAAAGGAAATTTTTTTAACGAAGCATTAATTAAGGCAAGTGCATCTATATAATAGGTTTTTACTTCTGTGTTATTTTGCCAATCATATTGACCCGCTTTTTCACATAATTTTTGGCAATACAGCAAGGTAAATAAGTTAGAAGCTGGTTCATTTTCTAATTCTTTTTCGAAATAATGATAGGCAGTCATTAACTCTTTTGAATAGTTATCGTTTGAATTAAATGCTTCATTTAATCGTTTTGCGACCCAAAAAGCATAGGCATCCCATCGTTTATTTTGAGCATGTAATTTTTCAATGTGATAAAACAATTGATAGTTAAAATTTTCTTTTGAATAGAAATCGTTGATTTTTAATAAGTCGTCTGTTTTTCCGAAACAATTAAGATCTGTATTCTTGTTTTGGGCATCATCATCGCTCAAAAAACGATCTGCAAGCAATTCAAATAGAGTCATATACTGTTGCAGCGCTTCAAATTGATTAAGACTTGAAGAATCATTAAAATTAGCAGCGGAAATCTTCATCAAATCTCTAGGTCTATTGATTGATTGAAAACTATGATATTGAACTAATTCTTGAAAAGTTCCGTTTTTTATTTTTTTTGTTTCGTTGTTTATTTTCCAAATTAAACTTTCATCATCGAATGATAAAAGTTGATTGATTTCTAACATTTCAATTCGACCTGCTAATTTAGCGTGTAAAATAGCATTTAATGGAAAAGGCAGCTTTTCTACTTTTTGAGCATCCTTCCATACTAATTCTTGTAATTCTCCTTCATCAAAATCGCTAGACCAGATTTCAATATCACCCCAAAGTAACTCATCCATTCGGGTTAAAACATAAAAAAAATCATCAGGTTTTAATTCTTTTATTGCTTTATTCTCTAATCTTTTTAACTCTTCAAATGCTAATTTATACTCCCCATTTTCAACTAACAAATTAAATTGATTATAATCTTTTATATTTCTCTGATATTTTATATCATCTGCAGGATAGTCTTTTATATCAAAACGATATTGCGCCGATACAACTTTTAGACAGCATATCAAAAGAATAGAGAGTAGAAATTTCATTAATTGAAAATTTTATAAATAAATAACATAGAAAGACAGAAAGATATAAAAAAAAATGGGTCATGCTAATCAAAGATTAAGACATGACCCATATATTTTTTCAACGAATAAGAATTACAAACCAAAATTCTAATTCAAAGGATTTTTAAATAAGATAAATCTTACCTAAACAATAATCTATAAATGTATTACTTCTCCATATGCAGCTGCTGCAGCTTCCATAACTGCTTCAGACATTGTAGGATGAGGGTGAACCGTTTTAATTAATGCTTCACCTGTAACTTCTAATTTACGAACTGCTACAATTTCAGCAATCATTTCCGTTACATTAGCACCAATCATATGAGCACCTAATAACTCTCCATATTTTGCATCGAAAATCAATTTAACAAAACCATCTTTCGCACCAGCAGCACTAGCTTTTCCTGATGCTGAGAAAGGAAATTTACCCACTTTAATATCTAATCCTTTTTCTTTTGCTGCTTTTTCTGTTAAACCAACAGATGCAACTTCAGGTGAACAATAAGTACATCCTGGTATATTTCCATAATCTAATGGCTCTGGATGATGACCAGCGATTTTTTCAACACAAATAATACCTTCAGCAGAAGCAACGTGGGCTAAAGCAGGTCCAGGAACGATATCACCGATTGCATAATAACCAGGAATGTTTGTTTGATAATATTCGTTTACCAAAACTCTTCCTTTATCTGTTGCAATACCTACTGTTTCTAAACCGATATTTTCAATATTCGTTTCAACTCCCGCAGCAGATAATACGACATCACATTCAAGTACTTCAATTCCCTTTTCTGTTTTCACAGAAACTTTACAACCAGCACCCGATGTATCCACTGACTCAACAGCTGATTTTGTCATCACTTTAATACCAGCCTTTTTGAATGATTTCTCTAGTTGTTTAGATACTTCTTCATCTTCAACGGGAACGATATTTGATTGAAATTCAATAATCGTAACATCTGTACCCAAAGCATTATAAAAATAAGCAAACTCAACTCCAATTGCTCCAGAACCTACAACCACTAATTTTTTCGGTTGTTGTGGTAATGTCATTGCTTCTCTATATCCAATTATTTTTTTACCATCTTGTGGTAAGTTTGGTAATTTTCTAGAACGTGCACCTGTTGCTAAAATAATCGCTTTATCAGCAGAATACACAGTTTTAGTTCCGTCTTCTGCAGTTACTTCTACCTTTTTTCCCGATAAAACAGTACCATGTCCTTTGATAACATCAATTTTATTCTTTTTCATCAAAAATTGAATACCAGTACTCATTCCATTAGCAACACCTCTACTTCGAGCGATTATTGCATCAAAATCTGCAGAAGCATCAGAAACAGTTATACCATAATCTTTTGCATGAGTTAGATATTCATAAACATTAGCACTTTTTAATAATGCTTTTGTAGGTATACAACCCCAATTTAAACAAATTCCTCCTAACGATTCTTTTTCAACAATGGCAGTTTTCAACCCCAATTGTGAAGCTCTGATTGCAGTAACGTATCCGCCTGGTCCGCTACCAACTACAATTATGTCGTAATTCATAGTTATTCTAATAAAAATAGATATTGCGCGAAGTTACAAAATAAAACGAAACACGTATTTTTGTCCAAAAAAATAAACCATGATAAATTATTCTATTTCATTTGATAATCCATCGAATCAATATATTACAGTAAAAATCAACTTTACATCAACAGAAACAGAACACGAAATACAATTACCATCATGGAGACCTGGAAGATATGAGCTTGGAAACTTTGCGAAAAATGTAATGAGCTTCACTATTTACGAAAATAATCAACCTTTATCTTTTCAAAAAATCACAAAAGACCGATGGAAATTTACCTGTTCAAAAAATGAATCAATAACTGTTGAGTATAAATATTATGCAAATGAGTTAAATGCTGGCTCAACCTTTTTATCTGACAATCAATTGTATGTTAATCCTGTAAATTGTTGTGCCTACATTGTTGGGCTAGAAAATGAGTTTTTCACCTTAAAATTAGAGATTCCTATTAATTATGAAATAGCATGTGGTTTAGATAAAAATGAAAAAATGTTGAGTGGTAAATCATTTGATGAATTAGCCGATTCACCTTTCATTTGCTCTCCAACTCTAAAACATAACACTTACGAGAGTAATAATACACTGTTTCATATTTGGTTTCAAGGTGAAGTTAAACCAGATTGGGACAAAATCATCAATGACTTTAAAAAATTTACAGATAAACAAATTGAGAAATTTGGAGACTTTCCTGTAAAAGAATATCACTTTTTGATTCAAATCTCACCCTATAGAACCTATCATGGGGTGGAACACAAAACATCTACTGTTATACATTTGGGACCTTCAATAGATATATTTGGTGATTTTTATTCAGATTTATTAGGTGTTAGTTCTCACGAATTATATCACACATGGAATGTGAAATCAATAAGGCCAATCGAAATGTTCCCATATGATTTCACCAAAGAAAATTATTCAGAACTAGGCTATTTGTGTGAGGGTGTTACTACTTACATGGGTGATTTAATGCTTTTAAAAAGTGGTGTTTTCTCATTAGAAGAATACATCAAAGAAATGGAAGCACAAATTCAAAAACACCTAGATAATGAAGGAAGAAACAATTATTCTGTTGCAAATTCTTCATTTGACACTTGGTTAGACGGTTATGTTCCTGGTGCTCCTGGAAGAAAGGTGTCTATTTATACAGAAGGTTGTTTGATTACATTCATTTTAGATGTTAAAATCATTAAAAACTCAAATGGAAATTATTCATTTGATGATGTGATGCGACATTTATATGAAGAATATTACAAACAAAATAAAGGGGTTTCAAAAGAAGATTATAAAAAAACAGTTGAAAAATTCGCTAATGAAGATTTAACTGAATTTTGGACTAAATATATTGATGGTTTCGACTCGCTCCTCCCAATTCTAAAAGATGCATTTTCAGCTCTAGGCTTAAAAATTGAACTCAAGGAGAATAAAAAACTATCTACCGAAAAATTAGGTCTAAAAACTATTTTCAATGGTAACAACCATGTTGTTAAATATATTCTAGAAAATTCTAATGCGAACGTAAGTAATTTATCTCTTGAAGATGAAATTTTAGGGATTAATAATTTTGAAATTAAAAATGATCTGGATAAATGGTTAAATTATTTTTCAAACGAAAAAATCAACCTTCTTATTAAACGAAAAGGGAGATTTTTAAATTTAGACTTAAACCTAGATGGAAATATTTCTTTTGTAAAAAGTAAAATTTTAGTAAATTCATCGAATAATCCATTTTTTTCAAAATGGATCTCATAGTTTAAACACAAACATAAGATGCTAAAAAAGCTTTTATATCTATTTTCTTTATCCCTGATAATTTTATTTATTTCTGCGTGTGAAACAGAGATAGCCAAACCACCTAAAAAACAAACTTCAGTAAATGTAATTTCTGTTAATGACAGATATAAAAGAAATATTTATTCAGCTGTTAAAATAGGTAATCAATATTGGTTTCAAGGAAATTTAAATACATTGGTTTACACGGTGATGAAAAATGTTAATGGGAGAAATTATGATGATACAATAAATTGTTATAAGCCCTATTCTACTTCAATAGTCAATTTAACAGATTTACCCATAGACACACTAGCAGCTCAATGGCCTTTCAATGGTGTAGACTCTTTAGCAAAAAAATATGGACGAATGTATACATGGTATGCAGTAGCAGATGAACGAAACATTTGTCCTGCTGGATGGCATGTCCCGACTGAAACCGAATGGGACAAGATGATTGAAATATTAGGTGGTGATTCCCTCGCTGGTGGAAAAATGAAAGACACATCGAATATAGAGTGGAATTATCCAAATCTTGCAGAGGTTAATACTTATAAACTAAACGTAAAGTCTACAGGATATAGATCAGAATTTGGATCTTATGTTAATCAAGGAAAATTCACGTTTTTTTGGTCTTCCACTTCTGATCCTGATGATAAAGAATATGCAATTGCGTATGCGGTTTATGCACACAGTAAAAAAATATACAAACAACCTAAATCTAAAAGAATTTCAATGTCTGTTCGTTGTGTACGTTAAAAAACAATCTTTTTCAAACAATATTGATTTTTAATATTACCCCGTAAGAAATAAATCCCACTGTTAAATAATGGTAATCTTGTATTTAATGGAATTATTTGTATTGTCGTTCCATTCAATGAAACAAGTTCTAATTGTATATCCTGATCTGACAGAATAAAAAAATTATTTTTTTCATAATCGATTCGAATAGAAAACAAATCAATGACTTCGATTTCATTTAAACTAGCAATACATTTTTTTGATTTAATCATTTTATAAAAATCGATTTTACATACAAAATCGACAGAATCAATGAAAGGATTTCTATTACCTTGAATATCAAAAATATATTCCTGACGAGTTTTTTCATAATCATCCGGTAAATCTTGAAAATGCCATTTCTTTAGTATTTCTTCACTTTGTTTCAAAGGTAATACCCACTGGTTTTCTATTGAATTATATGCTGTTAACATATAAAATATAGATCTGGCAACATTTCCTTTTTGTGAATTAGATGGTTCATATACAATCACATCATTCATTTCACCTAATCGCCCCTCTTTAAATTCATATAAAACCTTACCGTTTATTTCACCAAAAGGATAATTATTCCTCACCGTATTGGCTTTATCTAAATTAGTGGGATATAAATTATGTAAATCAGAATACTCTGGTCTCTCAGGACTATTTGCCGGGTATGTAGGCATCCAAGAATGAGGAAACGTATGTTCTCTACTAAATCCAAGTTTTGTCCAATCAAAATTTCCTGAAAACAGTTTTTTATCTCCTGAATAAACACATTCCACATAACGCATTCCTTTCAAAGTATCTTTTATTTCTACTTTCTCTAACATAGTTGTTTTGTAATCAAAGTATGAAATTACTTTATGGGATGAAATTAAATTATGTAGTTGGTGGGCAAAATTAGTAGAGCTTGAATTCACTTCCTCATAATAATTTCCGACATTCAAATCGGAAGTACTTATAAAATTGTATGCAGGATTAGAAAGTTGATATTTTTCAGTTCCATCCTGCCCATTAAAAGCAAATACCAAATAATGATAAACGTGATTCGTTCGTATTGCAGAAGGAATAAAACTGGTATCACTTCCTACATAAGCAACCTTAGCATCATAGATCAAATCTCCTCTCATGTAACCTACACTTTGTTGAGGAGCTGCTAGCGGTCTACTTTTCTCAGACACCAAAACTAAATAACTAGTGGCGTCTTTTAATTTTGAAAAACTCACTTTAAATGAATACGATTTTATATCGCTGAAAACAATATGTTTAGGGTTGCTATTTGGAACAAATTGAGAAAGACAACATGTAGAGGGAATAAAAATTAAAAAAAAGAATAGTACGAAACGAAAGAATTGATTGTTATACATATTTTGTAACTTCGAAATCTAAAGATGTAAATTTAATGTGATATGATAAATAAATGGTTCACTTTATATGTTTTGTTTGGTGCTCAAATGATTTTCGCACAACAACAATTAACCATTGAAAAAATTTGGAAAAATGGTGAATTTGCTGAAAAAGGTGTCTCCGGTTTTAATGGTCTTAAAAATGGAGAAGAATTTACCAAACTCAATCAAGACTCAAAAGGAAGTTCAATAACTGTCCACAGCTATAAAAACTATAAAGGAGAAGGAAAAAATCTTATTGCTAGCGATCAACTTATTTTTCAAGGCAAACCATTAAAAATAGACGATTACAGCTTCAGTGCTGATGAAAATAAAATTTTATTACTTACCAATAAAAAACCGATTTACAGAAGAAGTTTCACTGCTAATTATTTTATTTATGATTTAAAAACACAAAAATTAAGTCCATTAGATAGTTCACGCTCTGAAAGTACCCTCGCTTCGTTTTCACCTGATGGTCAAAAAATTGCATACATTTTTAAAAATAATATTTATGTCAAAGATTTAATCACAAAGTCTATTACACAAATTACTTACGATGGTAAAAACAATGAAATTATAAATGGAACAACCGATTGGGTATATGAGGAGGAATTTGCAATAACCAAAGCATATGATTGGTCCTTCGATAGTAAAAAAATTGCATTTTTAAGATTTGATGAATCTCAAGTAAAACAATTTAACATAGATTACTTTGGGAAAAACTACCCGATTACACAAACATATAAATACCCAAAAGCAGGAGAATCAAACTCTAAAGTTGTAGCATTTGTGTACGATTTAACCAGTATGAAAAGTACATCGGTCACTCTAAATGATTATGAATACATACCTAGATTAAAATGGGCAATAAGTTCTAACAATCTAATATTATTGACTTTAAACAGACACCAGAACAACCTAACTTTCTATAAAATTGATGCAAATAAAAATGAATTAAATATTATACCTTTTTACAACGAGAAATCAGAAACCTATATAGAAATAGATGACAACTTGATAATGAATCCAAATGACAAAGAAATAATCAGAACAAGCGAAATTTCTGGTTTTAAGCATATTTACAAACTTGATTTCAATGGTAAACAAACACCAATCACTTCTGGAAATTATGATGTTATTGATATTTATGGGATTGACGATAAAGCAACTACTATTTTTTATAGTGCTGCAGAGAAAGGTGCAATAAACAAAGGAATTTATAGTATTAAACTAAATGGAAAAGATAAAAAAGTATTGAGTAATGAAATTGGATCAAGTGAAGCTCAATTTGCTCAAGGAATGAATTATTTTGTTTTAGAATATTCGAATGCTAATACACCAAATCAATTTGAACTGAAAACTAAAAATGGAAAAATAATTTCTTTGATGGAGGAAAATAATAATCTGAAAAATAGTCTGAAGAATTATACTCTTTCCAAAAAAGAATTTTACCAAGTTAAACATGATGGAATTACTAATAATGCGTGGATAATGAAACCCGTAAATTTTGACACAACAAAAAAATATCCAGTTTTCATACATGTTTATGGAGGTCCAGGGCACAACACGGTAGTTAATGGTTGGGGAGGAAATGACTTTATGTTTCATCAATTTCTGACACAACAAGGATACATCGTAGTAAGTGTTGATCCTAGAGGTACACAATTCAATGGTGTTAAACATAAAAAAGCAACTTATCTTCAAATGGGTAAATTAGAACTAGATGACTTCATAGCAACTGCAAAAGACTTAAAGAAGAGAAGCTATGTTGATTCTACACGTATTGGAATTCAAGGATGGAGCTATGGTGGTTTTATGAGTTCACTTGCAATTACAAAAGGTGCTAATCATTTTAAAACAGCCATCGCTGTGGCACCAGTAACTAACTGGAGGTTTTATGACAATATTTATACAGAGCGATTTATGAGAACACCTCAGGAAAATCAAAGTGGTTATGATGACAACTCACCAATAAAGCATGTGAAAAACCTAAAAGGAAAATATTTATTAATTCATGGAACGGCTGATGACAATGTTCATTTTCAAAATGCAATGGAGCTCACAACTGCTTTAATCAATGCAAATATTCAATTTGAGCAATTCAGTTACCCTAATAAAAATCATGGGATTTATGGTGGGAATACACGAAATCACTTATATCAAATGATGTATAATTTCATTTCTAAGAACTTATAAGGAATAAATCGTAATTTTTAGATTCCTTAAAATATTTTATAAAAAAGTTACCTATAAATAGTATAGTAATACATTTTTGTTTATTAATTTAGGGCTGTTATTAAAAGAATGACTACATGAGCGAAATTGCTAAAATAGAATTAGAAGGGAAAGTATTTGAATTCCCTGTAATTACTGGAACAGAAAACGAAAAAGCGATTGACATTAGTAACTTACGTCAAGATACTGGGTATATCACTTTAGATACTGGTTATAAAAATACAGGCGCTACGACAAGTGCCATTACTTTCTTAGATGGTGAAGAAGGTATTTTAAAATATAGAGGTTATGGTATCGAGGAATTGGCTGAAAAAGCTTCTTTCATCGAAGTTGCATATCTTTTAATATATGGAAACCTTCCTACGCAAGATCAATTGAATCATTTTCGTGATAGCATAACAAAACACACTTTGGTTCATGAAGATATGAAACAATTTTTCGAGGCATATCCAGCTAAAGCCCATCCAATGGGGGTATTAGCTTCTATGGTATGTTCTTTATCTACATTCTATCCTGAGTCTTTAGATCCACACAGAAGTGCTGAAGCAAAAGATTTAACAATTCACAGACTAATCGCAAAGTTGCCTACTTTGGCTGCTTGGGCTTATAAAAATTCTACTCGTCATCCTTTCATGTATCCAAAAAATGAGTTTGACTATTGTAAGAATTTCTTATACATGATGTTTGCTATGCCAACAGAAGACTTCAACGTTGATCCTGTTGTGGTTGATGCATTAAATAAATTATTGATTTTACATGCTGATCACGAACAAAATTGTTCAACTTCTACTGTTCGTATCGTAGGTTCTTCTCAAGCTAATTTATATGCTACAATTTCTGCTGGTATCTCTGCTCTTTGGGGACCATTACATGGTGGTGCTAACCAAGAAGTTATCGAAATGTTAGAGAAAATCCACAATGATGGTGGTGACGTTGATAAATGGGTTGCGAAAGCTAAAGATAAAGATGATTCTTTCCGTTTGATGGGATTCGGACATAGAGTTTACAAAAATTTCGATCCAAGAGCAAAGATCATCAAAAAAGCATGTGATGATATCTTAGAAAAATTAGGTGTTAATGACCCATTATTAGCAATTGCTAAGCGATTAGAGCAAGTTGCTTTAGAGGATGAATACTTCAAAGCACGTAACCTATACCCTAACGTAGATTTTTACTCTGGAATCATTTACAAAGCTATTGGAATTCCTACTGAAATGTTTACCGTAATGTTTGCATTAGGTCGTTTACCTGGGTGGGTTGCTCAGTGGAAGGAAATGACTGAAAACAAAGAACCAATTGGTCGTCCCAGACAAATCTATACAGGTGAAGTTTTAAGAACGTACGTTCCAATTGAAAAAAGATAATTTAAATCGTTCATATATAAATAGGCGAGACAATTAGTTTCGCCTATTTTTTTTTATTTTTTTTATTTTAATATACTTATGGAAAATATATTTTCTACTGAAGGAGCAACTTCTTTCATTAATCGATTAGACAAACTGACTCCATTAACCAAGGCTCTATGGGGAAAAATGAATGTTAGTCAAATGCTAGCTCACTGCAATGTGACGTATGAAATGTGTTATGAAAACAAACATACTAAACCAAATTGGTTTGTAAAATTTATTCTACAAACATTCGTAAAAAAATTCGTAACCAATGAAACCCCTTATAAACAAGGAAGTAAAACCGCTCCTCCATTTATCATAACTGATCAAAAAGAATTTGAATTTGAAAAAGAACGATTGAAAAATTACATTATCAAAACACAAGAACTTGGTGCTTCTCATTTTGATGGGAAAGAATCACACTCTTTTGGTAAATTAAATTCAAAAGAATGGAATAATATGTTTGCCAAACATTTAGACCATCACCTTAGTCAATTTGGAGTATAAATTGATTTAAAAAAATTAAGTCAAATGAGTAAATTTAAAAAATCTGAATATCATCAGATTTTTTAAATTTACTTTAAAGGTAGTTGCACTTTATCAAGATCTACTTCGTAGATGTTATAATTACATTGCATTTCGTCTAAAGTAACTCCTGCCATCAAAGCTCTTTTTAACTCAGGATAATATTGAAAATGAGTATCATCGTTGACAGTATTGATTGATGAACCTAAATTGATTGGAGTAGACCATGAGGTTCCATTATTTTGCGAAACATAAATATCATACCCTCCCATACCTTTATGACCATCCGAACTAAAGAACAAATATTTACCATCCGGTGACAAGTAAGGTGTAGTTTCTCTACCTTTAGTATTCACATTCATAGGTAAACATATTGCTTCCCCCCATTTTTTACCTATTTTCTTAACGATAAACAAATCTGTTGAAGATTTTTCACCGTTTCTATCTGAAACAAAAACCATCGTATTTCCATCTGCAGTCATTGCTGCAGCTCCATCATAATAACTTGAATTAATAGATTCATTAGCAATTAATTTCGGTTTCCCCCATGATCCATTCTTAAGATCAACTTCACAAATATCTGAACTTTCGGTTGGAGCATCAATATCTAAAGCAGTAGTATTTAATGTCAATAAAGCTTTAGTTGCATCCCCATTTACATAAGTAAAAGCTTCAAATCCCTCTCCATTCAACTTCCCTAAATCATTTGTAATGCTATCCCATGTATGATATATCTCATTCCATTTAGCACGATAGATATCTTCAAAATATTGTTCATCATCAGGATTTTTCAGTCCTCCTGTTGTATTATTTCTTCTTGCAACAAAATATAATACTTTACCGCCTTGTGTCAAAATTGGAGCGTATTCATTGAATTCAGAGTTCACCTCAACATTCAATAGTTTTCGAGCATTCGGTTTAGATAATTTATATTCTGATTTTGCAAACTTACATTCTTCAATTTTACGAAGAACACTTAACTCTTCAATTCTTGTTTGTGATAAATCATTTAATGACTTGTTGTAAAAATAAAGTGCTGAATCTACTAATTCATTTTGATGATAACATCTACCTAACAATTCATAAAACTCTCCAGAAGGTGTATTATCAAGTTTCAATGCTTTTTTAGCATAATTCAAAGCCATGGTGTAATTATTAAGTTTAAAATAACATAATGAAATCCAATATTTTGATTTTGCTGATTTTTCATCTTTGAAATCGATTGATCTAAAAAGATTCAAAGCCTCCATAGTTTTACCTTCTGTATAATAATGTTTCGCTTCTTCCAGTAAAATTAATGTTGAAGGATTCTCAATAAGACGATTAGACTTTTCTTCTTGTGAAAAAAAGGAACTAATAAAACAAAAAAATAAAATAATCAGGGTTAAATTCCTCATGTTTAATTTGGGTTAAAATAAAATTTGGATCAATTGAGTTCAAAAATAGAAAAAATGTAATGATTATTAGATACGTTCAGTTTTTATTTTAAGAACCTTGTGTATTAAAGAACAATGAACTATTTGTATATTTGACCTCATTTTATTGAAGATTTTTATGGAATTAAATGCCTTGACAGCAATATCTCCAGTTGATGGGAGATATCGAAACAAAACACAAGAGTTAGCAAAATATTTTTCTGAATTTGGATTGATTAAATACCGTGTTCAAGTTGAAGTTGAATACCTAATTGCATTAACTGAAATAAAATTAGAGCCCTTAAAAAACTTCCCTAAAAATTTATATCCTGATTTACGAAGCATTTATTTAAACTTTTCTGAAAAAGATGCGCTTTGGATAAAAAACACTGAAAAAGTTACAAATCATGATGTAAAAGCTGTTGAATATTTCTTAAAAGAAAAAATGACTGAGTTAGGTTTAAGTGAACATTTAGAATTTGTTCACTTTGGTTTAACCTCTCAAGATATTAATAATACAAGTATTCCACTTTCATTAAAAGAAGCATTGTATGATGTTATTATTCCTTCTTTTGAAAAATTGATAGATAAATTAAACTTTTTATCTTCAGAATGGAAAGAGGTTTCGATGTTGGCAAAAACACACGGACAACCTGCATCTCCGACTCGTTTAGGAAAAGAAATTCAAGTTTTTGAAGAACGATTAAAAATACAATTAACTCAATTAAAAGCTGTTCCTTACTCTGCAAAATTTGGTGGAGCAACTGGAAATCTAAATGCACACCATGTAGCTTTTCCAGGTAAAGATTGGGTAGGATTTTCAAATCATTTTGTTAATTCAATTTTAGGATTAGATAGAAGTCAAACCACAACACAAATCGAGCATTATGATAATTTAGCGGCATTATTTGATGCATTAAAACGCTTAAATAATATCATTCTAGATTTAAATCGTGATATGTGGTTGTATGTTTCAATGGAATATTTCAAGCAAAAATTAAAAGAGGGAGAAATTGGTTCATCTGCAATGCCACATAAAGTAAATCCTATTGACTTTGAAAACTCTGAGGGAAATATTGGAGTTGCTAATGCTTTATTTGAACATCTTGCTTCCAAATTACCAGTATCTAGATTACAACGTGACTTAACGGACTCTACTGTCTTAAGAACAATTGGCGTTCCATTGGCCCACACCTTAATTTCAATAAAATCTACTTTAACAGGATTGGATAAATTATTATTGAATGAAGCGGCTTTTACCGATGATTTAGAAAAAAATTGGGCAGTTGTTGCTGAAGCAATCCAAACCATTTTACGTAGAGAAGGTTATCCAAAACCTTATGAAGCTTTAAAAGGTTTAACTCGTAAAAACGAAGCAACTACAAAAGAAAGTGTTCATCAATTTATCGATACACTAAATGTTTCTGATGAGATTAAAAAAGAATTGAAAAATATTACCCCACACAATTATACAGGGATACAACTTGTTAAATAAACAAGGATTCAATAAATAATTCATATCAACATGAGGGGCTTTTGCCCCTTTTTTTATTTACAAACATCTGAGGGTGAACAATTGAAAGAAATAAAGCTAAAATAGAGAGCTTGCAGTTTGTATTTTTGAAAAAAGTATAACATGCAAAGTAACTATATTCAATTTCTTGAAAATCAACTTTCTTTACAAGAATTCAAGATTAGTTCACTGCTCGAAATTACTAATGCTATCAATTCAAACCAATCTGTTGAAACGCTTACTAAAATTATACATTTTGTTCTGAAAGAACAGTTACACTACAATAAATTCATCTTACTTTACAAAAACAAAGAATGGGACTCGTTATTAAAAGTAGGTTTAAAAGGCACGATCAAAGAAGAAGAATTAGCCCACAATTTAAACAGATTCAATGAAATTACATTTATTGACTCCTCTCCCTCAGAGATCATAAGTCAATTTGATTGCGTCGTTCCTGTAGCCCATCAAAAAAATTCAATTGCCTACTTACTTCTTCAAGGAGGAAACACTAAAAAAGAGACTTCAAGTGAACGTCTTTCTAATATGAAATTTATTCAAACCTTAATTAATATTGTAATTGTTGCTATTGAAAATCAAAAAATGGTTCAATACAATATAAATCAAGTAAAAATGAAAAAAGAACTCGAGGTGGCATCGGAACTACAGAAAATGCTTTTTCCATCGGACCTTCCATCGAATAATTTTATTGATATCTCTGCAAAACACACTTCGCGACATGAAGTTGGAGGCGATTATTATGATTATATCCCCTTAAATGAAAATGAAATTATTCTTTGTATAGCGGATGTTTCAGGTAAAGGAATAAGTGCAGCGTTATTGATGGCAAACTTTCAAGCTACTATTAGAGCATTGTTTCAATATCAAGAATTAGAAATCGAATTTTTAATTGAAGAATTAAATAGAAAAGTAATAAAAAATGCCAAAGGAGAAAAATTCATTACTTTTTTCATTGCACATTACAATTTTACTAATAGAAAATTAACCTATGTAAATGCTGGTCATAATTCGCCTATTCTATCTAATGGAAAAGAAATAATCTATCTTGACAAAGGTACCATTGGTTTGGGTATGATGGATGACTTGCCTTTTCTTAATATTGGAAAACACACTATTGAACCAAATTCTACCCTTGTTATGTTTACGGATGGAGTTATTGAACTCGAAAACTCAAAAGACGAATTTTTTGAATTGGACCGCTTAATTAAATTGGTACAACAATACTACCCGCTCAACATGGAGGATTTAAACAATTTAATTTTTTCTAAATTAGATGAATGGAGAGGAACAAAACGTTTTGTAGATGATACGGCTATTTTTAGCTGTCGCTTTTTTTAACGCATTAAATACATCTTTCCAAAATCATTTTTAAAATAATTATCTGATTGATTTGAATAATGTTTTACATAATCATTCCCTTCTTTTACAATTACACGATATAAATAGACTCCATTAGCAAGTTGATCACCAAATTCATCTTTTCCATCCCAAGCATAGTCTGTTACTTGATTTCTACCAATACTCAAAGAACCTAATTCAGTGTTTGTAATCTCTTTAACTACTTTACCTGTGATGGTTAAAATCTGAATTTTAACATCCGTAGGCGGTGTGCTTCCTGTTAAAGTATAAACAAATTTAGTTTGTGTAGAAAACGGATTTGGATAATTCATCAAATAGGAGATCTGTTGTTCGTTTTGAACTTCGAATTGAATTTTATATTCATACTTTCCAGACAAATTTCCATTTCGATCTGCTCCTTGAACTTGCAATGTATATTTTCCATCCAGATCAAAAGCGGCAGGATAATTTATTCTAAATTTTTTGTTTTGAACATTAGCTGGGGTCCATTGCATAATTGTTTTTCCATTACCATCTGTAAATGGAATTCGAATTTGTTCACCTGTTGGTTTGGTTAAATACACCCAAAAATAGGATGTATCTGCATCTGAATCCATAACATCAAACTCATTTTCGTCTTTTAAAGTGATTAGTATTTCAGATTTAGCTGGTATCAAATCTCCATTCATAATATGTTTTCCATTAAAAGTTACATCTAACAATGGATTTTCATCATCTTTTTTGACATAAAAATTCCGTTGACAAACATTATTAAAATGATATTGTTCCGGTTGATCGGTTAGGTTGCCATTCAGATAAGGATTAACCTCCATAAAAATGGTATTCTCACCACTGAACCCTTTTGTATCAAATACTATAGTATCGTTTAAATAAGCAGATTTTCTTAATGAATCTTGTCTATTGTAATCTAAATAATGAAGATTATTATTTTTGTCTCTTAACCAATAATTCACTTTGAGTGAATCCATTGACCAATCACTTATATTTTTAATAGAAACACCAAAATTTCCTTTCATTCCTTCTCGTATTGTATCTGAATTTGGAAACCATACATACATTTCCTTCGGATCCAATGCAGCTTCTGGAACAGGTGTATACAATACTCTCAAATATTTAATTTGAGCTGGTGTTTTGGTTTTTCGATCTAAATAATCAGTGGTAAACTTCAAATAAACTAAAGTATCAGGAAAGATTGAACTAATATTAACAGAATCTCTTTCTGTAAAAACATGATTAACAGATTTAATTAAACCATAATTTTTATCAAAACCTTCCATTTTCAAATATGTAGTATCATTGCCAGATTCTAATCCATTTTGATTCCAGTAAATTTTATCCCATGTACGAGCTGGACCTAATAATGGGGTTATCTCCTGTCCACGGTTATCCAGGCTTCGCATATTTGTTTTCAAATTTAAATACTCCCCGTTATATTGAGCAACTCGTTCTATTACAGATGTTTTATCCCCTTTTCGACAATAAAAAATAAAGGAGCGATTTTGTCTATTAGGGTAAATACTATCTGATCCTAAATTCTTGAAAGTTTGATAAAGTGAAGGAAGGAAAGCATTCCATTGACCATAATCAGCAGTTTTCATGGCATAAACAATTAAATAGTGACCTATTGGAACTACGTTTTCAACCATATTTTGGAAATTTTTTAAACTTTGAGGGTCGTATTGATTAAAAATAAAATATCCCTCTGTCCTTGACCTACAAGCCCCATTCTCATTTAAATTCCCAAAATTATTCCCTACATTCTGATTTTGATAATGGGTTCTCCAAGGTTTTAATGTAATAGGATCAATAACAACAACATGTAAAGATGGAAAAGTACTACTACAAGTCGCATAATCTTGCATCTCATTATTAATCAAATAATCTGATACTGAATACATATATTGTGAAGTAGGGTTATCGTATACTCTCACTTCTAATTTCATAGAAATAGAGTCAAATTCTCGCAAACGCTTATCTTCAATGAATTTTAGTTTATTCACATCATTATTTAAAAATTGACCAAAAGAAGACTGCCCCCAACCATATCGATCTTTAATATATTGAAAAGAACTATTTTTCCAATTCTTTTGTATAGAATCAATAGATACTCTCCAAAAATAAACTACACTATCTTTACAGATAAGAGGCTCATTTATATTTGTTACACTTGATTTCCAATCAGTATACCGAACTTCTTGAACACCTCCCGATTGACTTACTTTTGCAACTTTTTTAAATGGAGAATCAAAATGATATGAAGTATCAATTTCAAAAATATAATCTAACTTACTCGAAAAAGGATTGGTAGTTGATGCTTTTAGTGTTATAGTATCATAGGCAATGATAGCAAAATCATAAGGATAAACTGGTGTAATTCCGTCAATAGCAATGTTTAAATTTATTCTAACTTGATTATTATCTACCTCATCATATTGTTCTTTCACATATGAAGGAATATCTACTCGAATGTCAAATTGATTTTGACCTATAGAGATATTAGATTGAACAGGGAATTTTATTTGTAAGGTATCTAAATACTTTACTCCATTAACCAATACACGATATGTAGAATCTGTATTGTATTTTGGAAATTTTCGATTTATTTCAATTTGAAAGGTATCTGATGATACTTTGCCAAGATTTTTCAAAGCAATATGTAATGTGATTGAATCTGTGGAAAAATCAATTTTATTTGGTGTAAATCGAATTGACTGTTCTGCAATCTCGAACTCAGGATTTTCGTGAGAATTTATTTTTAGCATCGGATCACCATTCAACGACATACTAAAACAAGTAGATTCATCTAATTCATTTACTGGTGAACTGTAAATATCTTTAATTGCTAACCTAATATGTTCTCCCAATGTTCCTCCATAATTTTGATTCGCAAATTGCCTATATAGAGCAGTTGTATATTTATTCATATAGAAATCATAACCCAAGGAAGAAGGTGATAAGAAAGCAATACCTCCAGCGTTTGGAATACTCAATAAACGATGACTAAATGATTGTTGCGAAGAATATACATCCCCTGAATTACAGCCATTACCAATAACAAATGGATATTTACCTTTGTTATTCCAATTTTCCGGATCATCAATACCTACATCAAAGCTTGCCGCATTAGAATGACCAAAAAAGTTCATTACACTCACACCTTCCTCAATACGTTTAGTGACTTTTTTCAAGAGTATAGGGTCAATTGGCGCACTGGTTTGTTTTTTAACAGTAGTAACATAACCTCCGAAGTGTTTTTCTTTAACAATAGCTTCCATTCCTGCCAAGTAACTTTGGAATGAACTTTGCTGATAACTTGTTGAACCTCCTGCAAAATGTAAAATATGTTTCTGCCAATCTTTTGTCTGGCTACTATATAAAGAATTTAAATCTTGTTGTAGTTCAAATTCTTTCACTTTTGATAAATAAGTTTCGAGTTCAACATTTGATAAAACAGTAATTCGACCCGTAGGAATCAAAGGAACCATGTTACCGTTAAAATTTGCAGTATATGCGACATCACTTGATGGAGAACCAAATACAGGAACTAAATTTTGAGCATACACTCCTCCATTGTATTTCATAGCACTATTTGCAATTGCTTTTCCGACTAAAAACAGACCTTTTGGTTTATTCAACCCCTGATCATACATCTGTTTTGAAAATCTTCTAATTGCCATAAAATGTTTTGGAATACCTCCACCATATTGCAAATAAAGTTCATCAACTGCAGCAAAAACTACATTATGACCTCCTCCTTCTTTGGAAGTACGATAAGAAGCATAATTTACAGCGGAAGACTGTAACGATAAAGGATAAATCATCAAAATCGCATTTTCACTACTTATTTTAGAGTAATTTGTAAAATACCCTGTAATATTCACAGGAACAACCACTGAAACATTTTTTACTTTTGACAAATCACCGATATATAATTGTTGTTCAGAACTTAACAAACTATTTGGTATTACAAATTCTAAACTTGTACCATTGATCGCTGGTGCAATATATTTCAATTGGTCACCTAGTAGAAAAGCAAACGGCTTTTGAATCGTGTGATTTTTAACACTTAACCTTATTTTAGAATTTGTTTTACTGTTAAAAACAGAGAAAATACCATTATTTGAACCGTTTAGAGAGGTAATTTGAGGTACTTTTTGTTCTATGTAACCTAATCCTTGAAAATCAGTAAGGGCACCTTGATCATTGATAATTGCATAATTAAAAACTCCATTATTGATTAATTTTTGACTGGACAAAGTTATTTTAGAGTTAATTAACTTATAACCAGTGAAAATAGTATCAATTAAAGTTTCATTCGATTTTTTTAGTGAAATTCGGAAATGATGATTCCCTTTACCAGTAAAGGATGCATTAGAATGTGAGGTGTTTTTAAAACTAAACTCTGTTAATGGCGCATCACTTCCTGAATAAAGTAAATCATTATTAACCAAACCCATATCAAAAGACTGATTTGCACTAACTCCATCAACATTAAAAGTCCATCCCTCACCAGGCTTATATAATGAGCTTAATTGACCATTCGAGCCATTTGACTCAAAGTAATAACTAGAATTCGAACCAATACTTTTTTGGACCCAATAGTTAGCAGGATTCAAATTAGAATATGACACAGTCGTATCATACTGAAAACGTTTATTTATATTTTGATTATTCCAAGTTAAAAAATAAGTCAAAGTATCGTTAATCAAACTTACAGCAGGATTTCCAATATCTTCGGGATTTTCATATAATAAAGAATCTAACCAACCATCGTTTCTTGTAGCATAAAACAAAATATAATCACCAGAATCTAATTGATTATCTCCCCGGTCATAAATATAAACAGGTACTTCCCTTTCTCTAGCAAAAATTTGAATATTAGAAGATTTAAATTGAGTAACGTCTACCCCACTATTCCGTAAACTAGAATAATCTAATTTATAAAACCCATTTTGTATTATTTTAAACGTATAATATTTTTGACTATAATTTATCCACTCATTCCCATGTTTCTGAGCCAATAAAGTCAAATTTAAAAGACTTATTACCAAAAGTATGTGTAATCGATTCAAAATCATAAATTACTTGAAAATGAATTAAATGAAATTCTTAGTGAAAAAACATGGGAATACATCGCCGTAGAAACATCGCCGATATCTGTAAACGCATAGTCTAGTCGAATTCCTTGGAACAAAACTCCCATTCCTATACTTGGCTGAAATGTCAACTTCTTTTGATCTATATTTTCTAGTACATACTGAAAATTTTGAACACCAGAACGAATAAAAACTAAATTTTTATACCCAAATTCTAATCCTATATTCGGATTCAAACTAAATGTCTTACCAGAAAGTAAAACATTTCTTTTTCCATCAGTCGTTATTTCTGTATCCAACTCTCCTGCTAAATAACTGCCTTTAGTTCCAAATGGCTGTTTGTATTGACCTCCTATCAATATTCGTGGCAACGTTAATTCCAACCCATTTGAAGGCAAAGCATTTCCAGTAGATGTAAATACATCTTTCGTTTTTTGATCTAAACTAAATGACCAAGCATTAAATGTTGATGTAGCATCTCTTAGCATAAATCCAACTTTAATCTTTTCGCTAGGTGCATATAATGCTGAAAAATCCAACCCAAATCCCCAAGCTTTAGCCATGTCACCTACTTTACGATGAATCACTTTTGCAGTACCGCCAACCGACAATCCATTTACAGCCAACTTTTTGGCAAATGACAAATTAAAAGCATAATCTGCTGCAGAAAAAAGGGTAATTCTATCAAAGTCAATATTACCCTCTTTATCAATTAATTGTGTAGTATTAGGAATATTATCAACTCCAAAACGGATAAAAGATAAGCCTAACGCTGTTTTATCATTCACTTTTGTCGAAAAACCAATAAAATCATACTTAGTTAATCCAGCAAAATAATCAGAATGCATTCCCGAAATATCAAATTTTGATTTACTTAAAGTCAATGCTGCAGGATTCCAATACAAAGCCGTTGAACCATCTACCCCTGCAACAATTGCATTCCCTCGTGCTAATGCATCTGCACCAACACCAATTTGTAAAAATTCATTTGAATATTTTGGGGCAATTCCTTTGTCTTGGGCATTAACTAAAATGGTCCCTATCAATAAAATTAACAACAGAAATTGCTTAATTTTTAGTTTAAATATCATTAGATTGATAAAAATTTATGTTCTTTGTATCTCTAATTCAGAAAGAGTAAAAATAAACATTTTAATCTTTTTGTTCTAATTTAAGTCGTATGAAGAGTACATTGTCGATGTTTAATATCCCAAACTTATTCACCGCAACCAATTTTATGTGTGGAATAACTGCGATTATTTTATCTGTATCGGGAAGAATCGACTTAGCTCCTTTTGCTATCTATTTGGGTGCAATTTTAGATTTTTTTGATGGATTTCTAGCTAGAAAATTAAATCAACAAGGTGAATTAGGAAAACAAATGGACTCATTAGCTGATGTTGTTACTTTTGGTGTTGCTCCCGGAGTTATGATGATGGTGTTGCTTTCTTATTTAAGTTTAATTAATGTACGTTTTGATAGCGAAATGACTTTAAATGGAATTTTAGCAGTAAGTTTTGAAACTTGGCTTGATAGTCTGTTGAATATGCATCCTCGTTCTTTTATCCCCTTTATTGGTTTAATTATTCCTTTCTTTTCAATATTCAGGTTAGCAAAATTCAACATAGACACGCGTCAATCTGATTCTTTTATTGGACTAAACACTCCTGCAAACACTATATTTTTTACTTCGTTTCCACTTCTTTTATTTATTTATCAAGAAGATTTTTTCATTGGAAACACATTCATAAACACCATTATTTCACCAATGATACTGATTCCTTTAATTATTTTAATGTCAATACTTTTAGTTTCAGAAATACCATTCTTTTCATTTAAATTCAAACATTTTAAATGGAAAGGTAATGAGCTTCGTTATTTATTTTTGATAACTTGTGGAATATTAATTCCCTCTTTATTGGTGTGGTCAATTCCAATTATTATACTTTTGTATATTATTTTATCTATTGTAGAAAATTTATTTATTAAAAAAGCAAGCATATGAAATTCAAAGCTGAAATCGATGTAATGCCTCTTGATGCATTATTAGACCCTCAAGGAAAAGCAGTTACAAACAGTATGAAAAATATCGGATTACCTGAAATTGATGGTGTTCGTATCGGAAAACATGTTCGTTTGTTTGTTGATGCAGCTACTAAAGAAGAAGCAACTGAAAAAGTGGATGCTGCTTGTAAAAAATTACTTTCTAACCAAATCATGGAAAGTTATACTTTTGATTTAGTTGAAGCTTAATTTCAAATAATCATATTTGCAAGGGTGTCCGTTTTCGAGACACCCTTTTTAATTTTGTTACTTTCTAGTTTTAACACCATGAGAACATACGGCAGTTTGATAGGAAACAAAGAAATAAATACTATTTCCTCTTCTACATTTTCAACAATTAATCCAAAAACGAATCTTATAATCCACAATCAGTTCATCGAAGCTACATTGGATGATGTTCGAAATGCTACTGAATTAGCAAAAAATGCATTGTTTTCATATTCTAAAAGCAATAAAAAAAGTACCTTTTTAAACCTCATCGCAAAAAAGCTAGAAGAGAATAGAAAAATTTTAATTGAAAATTATTGTCTTGAATCTGGTCTTCCTGAAAACAGAGGAAACATAGAACTAAACCGAACCATTTTTCAATTGCAGGCTTTTAGTAAACTTATTGAGAATGAAAATTGGGAAATCGTTCATTTTTCTCAAGCCAATGAAAATCGAACACCAACTAGAAAACCTGAATTAACAAAAAAAAGATTACCAATCGGTGTGGTAGCTGTATTTGGCGCAAGCAACTTTCCTTTTGCTTATTCAACTGTTGGTGGTGATACTGCTTCGGCTTTCGCTGCTGGTTGCCCTGTGATTGTGAAATGTCATCCTTTTCATGCTGAAACGAGTTGTTTAGTTGCACGATTAGTAAACGAAGCAATTCAAGAACTTGAATTACCAGAAGGTACTTTTAGCCACTTACTTGCCTCTGATTATTTAATCGGCGAAGCATTAATCAAAGATGCTAACATCAGCGCTGTTGGATTTACTGGAAGCATTAAAGGTGGATTAGCCTTACAGAAAATTGCACAAAATCGAACTATTCCTATTCCTGTTTTTGCTGAAATGGGCAGTCAAAACCCAATTTTTATTTTTGAATCTATTTTTAATCAGAAAACTTCAGAATCCCTTTCTAAAAAACTAACTGCTTCCATCACTCAAAATTCGGGTCAGTTTTGTACAAAACCAGGCGTTATTTTTATTCCTCAAAGTAAACATGGAATTCAATTGATAAACGAATTGAAAAAATTAATTCATGAACAGGAGATAGAAGTTATGCTACACCCTAACATTTATTTCAATTTTAAGAACCTAACCGAATTAATTGGAGAACAAAAAAATGTAAACCAAACAATTTCAATTAAATATTCAGAGCTTGAAAATCAAGGAAGAGGTATGCTAACCGAAATGAATTTTGACACCTACATCAACAATCCCGTTTTTCACCAAGAAGTTTTTGGTCCACATTGTTTTATAGTCAAATATGAAGATGAAAATCAACTAAATGATTTCATCAAAAAAACAGAAGGTCAACTTACTATCTCTATATTCTATGATAATGTATTCTCCTCTTTAAATGAATCATTTCTATTTGAATGTGAGCAAAAAGCAGGCAGAATTATTTTTAATGGTGTACCTACTGGAGTTGAAGTAGATGCAGCGATGCAACATGGAGGCCCTTTTCCGTCTTCTTCAGACAGTCGTTTTACAGCAGTAGGAACAGACTCTATTGACCGATTTACCCGAAAAGTAACATTTCAGAAATAGTATTTTGACTTTCAGAAAAGACAAAAAACATCAAAAACATCTCCTTTAAAAGATAAAAAACACAAAAAAATATCTTCTATAAGAGATAAATATTGGTTAAAATATCTTCTATAAGAGATAAAAATGAATAAAAATATCTTTTTAAAAAGATATAATTAATATATTTGTGACATAAAACCATCCGTCATGAGAGAAATATTTAAGCAAATAATCATTCAACGCCAAGATTGGCTGCGAAAAATTGATCTCCAAGTACGAAAAGTCGACTTAGAAAAAAATGCAAACTATGTTTTTACAGGATTAAGACGGGCGGGTAAAACTTTCTATTTATATCAAATCATACAGTCATTCATCAAAAAAAACAACTTTGATAGTATATTATTTATCAATTTTGAAGACGAGCGTTTGATAGGTATGAGTCACCTTCAATTTAATGAGATATTAGAAGCATACAAAGAATTATATGACTTACAACCAATTATATTTTTAGACGAAATACAAAATATTGAACATTGGCAAAAATTTGCGCGTCGCTTAGCAGATGATGGTTACCGTGTTTACGTTACAGGTAGTAATGCAGAAATGTTGAGTAGTGAAATTGCTAGCACCTTAGGTGGACGATACGTTAATAAAGAAATACTACCCTTATCATTTAGTGAATTTCTATCTTTTCAGAACAAAAAGTTTTCTCCGAACGCAATCTATTCGGACGAACGCATTGAATTAAAAAAGCAGTATTTGACTTATTTAGAATTTGGCGGTTTTCCTGAACTACTGAATCTAGAAAACAAAAGAGATTATTTATCCTCTGTATATCAAAAACTGTTTTACGGAGATTTAATAGCTCGATATAAAATATCAAATCCGAATCTATTAAAGTTCTTAATCAAAAAACTTGCAGAAAGTGTAAATAATGAAACTTCTGTAAATAGAATTAAAAACTTAATTAAATCAACTGGAATAAGTATCGGAAGCAACACCTTATTTGACTATCTAAATTATTTAGAATCTTCCTTTTTAATAGCACCTATCAGTAATTATTACAACAAGTTTGTAGAAAAAGAGACCAATAAAAAATACTATTTTTTGGATACTGGAATATTGATGTTGTTTTTAAATGACCAGGATACAAAATTATTAGAAAATCAAATTTACATTGAACTTAGAAGAAGAGGGTTTATTCCTTATTTCTTAAAAAGTAAATTGGAAGTAGATTTTTATGTCCCAGAAGAAAATTTATTGATACAAGTTTCTTATACAATCTCAGACCCCGAAACTAGAAAAAGAGAAATAAAAGCACTTGAATCGGCGATGAAATCATTGGGAATTGAAGAAAGTTTAATCATCACAATTGACGAACGTGAAATAATCGAAACTGATCAAGGTACTATTAGAGTTATACCAGCGTTTGAATGGTTATTAAAAGAATAAAAATTCAGAATGAAACAATAAGAATTAATATTACCTTTTCTTCCCTCTACCTCCAGTACTTTTGGGTTTTCCTTTACCAAATAAACTAGGCCTATTGCCAGAACTTTTTGATTTTGGCTTAAAACTAGAAGTTGTAGATTTTGGTTTAGCTGATTGTGGCTTTGCTTTAGGCTTAGACTTTTCTGTTTCAGAAGAAGACTTTTGAATCATCGAAAAAATACCATCCAACTCTTTATCAGTTAAATCACGCCATTCGCCTAGTGGAATTCCAGTCAAAGAAACATTCATAATTCGAACACGCTCTAATTTTCTAACCTCGTAGCCAAAATATTCACACATACGTCTAATTTGACGATTCAATCCTTGAATTAAAGTAATACGAAAAACCAAGGTACTCTCTTGAGAAACTTTACACTTTTTGGTAACTTGCCCTAAAATCGGAACACCTGTAGCCATAGATGTTATAAACTTCTCCGTTATTGGTTTATCAACGGTAACCAAATACTCCTTTTCGTGTGCATTTTCAGCGCGCAATATTTTATTGACAATATCTCCATCATTCGTAAGAAAAATCAATCCTTGTGAATCTTTATCCAAACGACCTATATTAAAAACTCGCGTAGCATGATTTACATAATCGACTATATTTCCTTTTGTAGAATCTTCAGTGGTACAAGTAACACCAACAGGCTTATTAAAAGCAATATAAACTTTATCTTCAGCAGTAAGGGGTTCTAACTTATTTCCATTAACAGAAACTTTATCATTAGGTCGAACGACATCACCAACAACTGCCCTACGACCGTTAATCATTACGGCTCCCTTTTCAATAAACTTATCCGCCTCACGACGGGAACACATACCGCTTTCAGCAATAAATTTATTAAGTCGTATGCCTGCGTTTCTATCCATTTGTTTATTATGAGGTGAAATCGAAAAATGGAAATTTATTACTTCGTCAACTCCTTAAATACTTCTTCTAATGTTTTCTCTTCTTTACGAAGCGTTAACACCAATAAATTATGTTTTTGAGCAAATTGGGCGATTACTTTTCTTAAATCAAGATTTGCAGATGATTCAATTAACCAAGCATTTTCTCCAACATTTTCAACATTTGAAACTCCTGTTTCTTTCTTCAAGTGATTTTTGTTGAAGTCACCTTCAAACTCAACATAGACCACTTGTTTATTGTCTTCATATTGAAGTTCTGAAGCACTGTTATCTGCAACAATTTTACCTGACTTAATAATAATCACACGATCACAAATCGCTTCTACTTCCTGCATAATGTGTGTTGAAAGCATCACTGTTTTAGACTTTCCAATATTTTTAATCAACTCGCGAATTTCAACCAATTGATTTGGATCCAAACCAGTTGTTGGTTCATCTAAAATCAATACTTCCGGATCGTGAATAATGGCTTGCGCTAATCCAACACGTTGACGGTACCCCTTGGAAAGCATTCCAATTTTTTTATTTTGTTCTACCTCTAAACCAACTTGTTGTATCATCTCATCAATACGTTGTTTTAAATTCGGCACTTTGTATATTTTCCCAACAAACTCCAAATATTCACGTACATACATATCCAAATACAACGGATTATTTTCAGGTAGATACCCTATTTTCTTTTTGGTTTCTTTTGAATCTATATCTACTTCTTCTCCACAAATTTTCACTTCACCAGAGGTCGCAGGCATATACCCAGTTAAAATCTTCATCGTAGTTGATTTACCAGCTCCGTTGGGACCTAAAAACCCTACAATCTCTCCTTTGTTAATTGAAAATGAAATGTCATTTACAGCAGCTTGTTCGCCATAAAATTTGAAAAGATTCTTTACTTCAATAGACATAATTCGATTTTTTTACGAAGATAATGAAAACTTGATGAATCACTTCCTTATATATAACATGCTATCCTAAATATTCGTTAAATTCGTATTCTAAATCAAGGGTATTGCAAGGCAAAGTCATCAAATCAACAGGAAAGTGGTATTTAGTTTCCACAAGTGAACATGGAATCGTAGAATGTCGTGTAAGAGGAAAAATTCGTTTAGATGGATTGAGAACAACAAATCCAATTTCGGTAGGTGATAATGTAATTGTGAATGATGAATTAGATAAAGAGGGAAAAGGGGTAATCACTTCGGTGAACGAACGTAAAAACTATATCGTCAGGAAATCTACAAATCTGAGTAAAGAATCTCAAATTTTAGCAGCTAATATTGATATGGCCTACTTGATGGTAACATTAAAATCCCCAGTTACACATTTAGCTTTCATTGACAGATTCTTGGTATCAGCAGAATCATTTCGAATTCCTGTAACCATCCTATTCAATAAAATTGACACCTATACTGAAGACGACTTGTTTTATACGGATGCACTAATGGATATGTATGAAACCATTGGTTACAAAAGCCATAAGATTAGTGTGGAAAATGCTGAAAATCTTGACTTTTTAAGAACTGAAATAGCAGACAAACACGTTATGATTTCAGGCCACAGCGGTGTAGGTAAATCAACTTTAATAAATCGTTTAGACCCAAATTTAGAATTAAGAACAGGGGAAATTTCAGAATACCACCAACAAGGCCAACATACGACCACCTTTGCTGAAATGCATGCGTTATCTTCAGGAGGATACATTATTGACACCCCTGGAATTAGAGCGTTTGGTATTACAGGTTTAGAAAAAGAAGTAATCTCACATTATTTTCCTGAAATGCGTGAATTGTTGGGTGAATGTAAGTTTCACAATTGCCAACATCTGAACGAACCTCATTGTGCGATAAAACAAGCGGTTGAAGAAAATGAAATTTCGCCATCTCGTTATCACACCTATGTACAATTGATGACGGAAGACGAAAGCGAAATTCACCGCAAAAAAGAATTTTAATTGAATTAAAATGAGAGTTATAATTCAACGGGTATCTGAAGCATCTGTTTCTATTGATTCTCAAGTGAAAGCTAAAATCAAACAAGGTTTAATGATTTTAGTAGGTATATCTTCAGAAGATAATCAAGAAGATATTGATTGGTTAACTCAAAAAATCATCAACTTACGAATTTTTAATGATGAAAATGGAAAAATGAATCTATCCCTACTAGACGTAAAAGGAGAAGTTTTATTAATCAGTCAGTTTACCCTCTTTGCATCAACTAAAAAAGGAAACCGACCAAGTTTTATTCAATCCGCAAAACCTGAGATAGCAGTACCTTTATACGAACAACTCATTGAATCGTTAAAAGCTAATGGAATTGAAATTAAAACAGGAACTTTTGGTGCAGATATGAAAGTGTCATTAACCAATGACGGTCCCGTAACGATCAGTATAGATTCTAAAAACAAAGAATAATGGAAATAAAAGAAGCGCAACAAATTGTAGATAATTGGATTAAAACAGTTGGTGTTCGTTATTTCAACGAATTAACTAACATGGCGATGCTTACAGAAGAAGTAGGTGAAGTTGCACGAATTATTGCACGTCGTTATGGAGAACAATCTGAAAAAGAAAGCGATAAAAATAAAGATTTAGGAGATGAACTAGCGGATGTGCTTTTTGTATTAATCTGCCTTGCAAACCAAACCGGCGTAGATTTAGAAGAAGCTCTTCAAAAAAACCTTGATAAAAAAACAGGAAGAGACAGCGAAAGACACAAAAATAACGAAAAGTTAAAGTAAGGTTTTTTACACCTTACTTATCAAATTCAGCTTTCAAACTTAAATCAAGGCTTTTGAAACTATGCGTTAAAGCGCCAACTGAAATAAAGTCAACCCCCGTTTCAGCGTAATCACGAATCGTATCAATAGTAATGCCTCCAGACGCTTCGGTTTCATAATGGGAAGGAATTAATTTTAAAGCTTCCTCTAATTGTTCTACTGTAAAATTGTCCAACATAATTCGATCCACCCCACCAATGGCTAACACTTGATTTAGTTCATCGAAATCCCTCACTTCTATCTCTACTTTTAAATTTTTCCCAGATTCTTTTAAATAAGCTTGTGTGCGTTCGATAGCAGGTTTAATTCCACCAGCATAATCTATGTGATTATCTTTCAACATAATCATATCATACAAAGCAAAACGATGGTTTTCTCCACCACCTATGCGCACTGCCCATTTTTCCATGTAACGGATACAAGGGGTTGTTTTACGTGTATCCAAAAGTCTAGTACTTGTTCCTTCTAATAAAGACACTATTTTATTGGTTTGAGTAGCGATCCCACTCATACGTTGCATAAAATTCAGAACCAATCTTTCTGTAGCTAAAATAGAACGTGAAGAACCAGTAACAGTAAATGCAATATCTCCTTTTTTAACAGGGGTGCCGTCTATGATTCGAACATCAATTTTCAAAGAAGGGTCATATTTTTTGAAAATACGAACAGCTAAGTCAACTCCTGCAAGTATTCCATCATCTTTAACAAATAAAGTTGCTTTTCCTTTAGCAACTTCTGGAACACAGGCTAAACTGGAATGATCTCCATCTCCAATATCTTCTAACAATGCTGATTCAATAATTTCATCTACTTGCATGACCACTAATTTTATTGATTTGTATTCAATCGTAAAGTTAGTAGTTTTTTAATTGATGCGTTTAAATTGCTTCAATCGAGTTTAATTAAAAATAATTTGTTTACTTCTTGAATGAATATAATTAAATAGACAAATTCATTTTTTTATTTTTGTTAACTAAACGTAAGATTATGTCAGAAATTCAAGAAACAACAAAACCTAAAAGTAATGGTATACTTCTTCTAGTAGTTATTGTTTTACTATCTATCTCAGCATATTTAGCTTTTTCATTAACTAAAAAGAATAAAGAATTAAATACTTGTTCTAACGCTAACAAAGTATTGGAGGCAGATATCAACGGAATGAATGAAATGATGTCTGGTTATGTTGGTAATTTAAGTCATGACCTAAAATCTGACTTTCAACAAATGTTGAATACATACGATGCATTAAAAGTCAAAGATTCGACACAAGCATTACAAGTTCAAGAACAAAAAACAAAGATTCAATCACTTATAAATCAATTAAATAGCGGCAAAAAATTAAGTGCGCAGCAAATCTACACCCTAAAGAAAGAAAATGAGACGTTACGAAACATCATGAAGGGGTATGTAAAACAAATTGATTCATTAAATACGATGAATGTAAAATTATCGAGTGATTTAGAAACTAAAAAACAAGAATTACATCTTACATCTAGTGAAAGAGATCAATTTAAAGCACAAGCCGAAGAAAGTGCTACGCTGGTAAAAAAAGGATCTAAACTTACCGCTTTAGGTTTTAATTCAGGAGCGTTACGTATGAAACTGAATAATACTACAGAAACGACTAATAAAGCAAAAAGTGCTGTACAACTTAAATCAGGTTTTACGATTTCTGCAAATTCATTATCAAAAGCAGGAAGAAAAGTAGTTTATTTACAAATAACTGATCCGGAAAGCAAAATCTTACAAGCCAAAGAAAGTTTTGTCATTAATACAGATGCTGGTAGTGTTCCTTATTCTGATAAGAAAGAAATTGATTACAACAATGAAAATCTAGATGTAACTATCTATTATGATTTAAAAGAGGGTGAGGCTTTGAAAGGAAATTATAAGGTTAGAATTATTTGTGAAGGACAAACAATCGGTACAGATAGTTTTACATTGAAATAAAAAACAACATAAAAATAAAAGGGGCTGTTCAATTGAAGAGCCCCTTTTATTTTTTGTTTTGTTCGTAATTGAAACTTATTTCCAAACACCCATGGCACAGAATTTATCAATACGTTGATTAATTCTTTCCGTAGGATTTATTTTTTCTAATTCAACAAGGGTTGATTTAACATATTGCTTTACTGTCTCAAACATTTCTTCTTGACTTCTATGAGCACCATTAATCGGTTCTTTTAAAACTTCATCAACCAAATTCAGATTTTTCATATCTGTTGAAGTCAATTTCAGGGCTTCCGCCGCTTTTTCCTTGTAATCCCATGATCTCCACAAAATAGAAGAACAAGATTCTGGCGAAATCACTGAATACCAAGTATTTTCTAACATCACTACTTTATCTCCAACTCCAATACCCAAAGCACCACCGGATGCCCCTTCGCCAATAATGATACAAATCACAGGAACTTTCAAACGCATCATTTCATAAATATTGCGCGCGATTGCTTCTCCTTGACCTCTTTCTTCAGCTTCTAAACCTGGAAATGCTCCAGGCGTATCAATAATCGTAACAATAGGTTTATCAAATTTTTCCGCTAGCTTCATTAAGCGCAAGGCTTTTCTATATCCTTCAGGATTAGCCATACCAAAGTTACGGTATTGACGCATTTTTGTATTGATTCCTTTTTGTTGACCGATAAACATCACTGATTTACCATCTAACAATCCAAAACCACCAACCATCGCTTTATCATCTTTCACAGAACGATCACCATGTAACTCTTGGAAAGTTCCGTTGGTAATAGCGTTAATGTAAGCTAATGTATACGGTCTATCTGGGTGACGAGACAACTGAACGCGTTGCCAAGGAGTTAGATTAGAGAATATTTCTTTCGTTTTTTCTTCTAACTTTGACTGAAGCACATTGATTTTGTCTGTCATATCAATCTCAGTAGTTAAACCAATTTGCTTGGTTTGCTCAATTTGTTCTTCCAATGCTTTTATTGGTTCTTCAAAATCTAAATATGTTGACATAATATTAAATTTGTGGATGTAAAATTACAAAATTTGTCCAAACCTAATGAATTCTTGACATGATATTATACCCTCCTTGCAAAATAAACCTTGGTTTACATATACTTCACAAAAGAAACGATGGGTTCCATGAATTGGATACATGTATGTATGAAATTCCATTATTCGATATCTTAGAGATAATTCCATCTGAAAATTTTGAATTCAGCTCTTCTGGTCTGAGTATTCCTGGAGAGATTGAAACTAATCTATGTGTAAAAGCGTTCAAACTTTTAAAAGAAAATCATGGTATTTCAAATGTGAAAATGCATTTACACAAACAAATTCCGATGGGTGGAGGTCTCGGTGGAGGATCTTCTGACGGAACTTATGTCCTTAAAATGCTTAACGAATTATTTAAATTAGGTCTATCTGAAGAAACTCTCGAAAAATATGCCGCTACGTTAGGCAGTGACTGTGCATTTTTTGTTCGTGGTAAAGCTCAAATAGCAAATGGTAGAGGTGAAATCTTGTCTCCAGTTAAATTAAATCTGAAAGGACTTTACTTAAAGATTATAAATATTGGTATTCATATTTCTACAGCGAATGCTTATAAAGGCATTGAGTTTCAAAAACACAACTTAAAAATCGATGGATTAATCGATTTAAAACCTAAAGATTGGAAAGGAAATCTTCAAAATGACTTTGAGATTAGTGTATTTAAAAATCACCCTATATTAGAAGACGTAAAAAAACAATTATACGAAGAGGGAGCGATATACGCATCCATGTCAGGAAGTGGTTCGACTATGTATGGAATATTCAATGAAACACCTGAAAAAAATTCATTTGCACGTTTTAATCCTGAATACGAAATAATTATTGAACTTTAATTACAATTTTTGTTTATTCGTTCCATAATCTCTTTAAACCCAAGATTTACGGCGTTATGCCAATCTAAACACGCTCCATTTTTATCTCCCAGCTGAAATTTTGCGTCACCTCGTTGCACATAAACATTTACATTATTAGGCTCCCTAGATAAAACGATATCACAATCTATTATCGCTTCAGCAAATTTTTGCATTTGCATTTTAATAAAGATATTAGACCTATTCACTTCTAAGTTTTTTGAATCTAATTCTAAGGCTTTATTATTATCAATCAATGCGCCTCGATAATCACCCAATTCAGACTTTACAATAGCCCGTTGAATAAATGCATCAGCGTACTTTTCATCTAACTCAATCGCCTTACTAAAATCTTCGATTGCAATAATGTAATTACGTGTTTTCATGCTCGTTTTCCCTCTGTAAACATAAAACTTAACCCCATTGGAGTCTAAAACAATTGATTTTGAAAAATAATCTATCGCATTTTTGAATTCACCTAATTCCAATTTTAATAATCCCAAATGAAAATACGTTTCTGCGTTAGAAGTGTCTTTTTTCAAAACAAAATTAAAATCGTGATTTGCCGCTTTAAAATCACCTAACTTTAGATAAGCATCTCCACGTTTCAAATAAAGCTCAGACCATGATGTATCAATCAATAAAACACGATTATAATCCTCAATAGCACTTACATAATTACTGATACTTTGTTTTAAATCTGCTCTAGCTACAATGGCATCTACAAATTCTGGATCTATTTCTACAGCTTTGTTATAATCAGAAATTGCATTAATTTTTTCTCCTAAAATTGTGTTCATTTCTGCTCTATAAAAATAGGAATACAAATGTTTAGGGTCAATTTGAATAACTTTATTAAAGTCAGAGATAGCGTCTTGATATTTGTTTAAATCTTTGTAACATAGAGCTCTACTATAATATGCATTCGCATCTCTAGGAGAAATTTCAATCGCTTTGGAAAAATCATATACTGCTTCATTGTATTTTTTCAATTTTACATGTAAACCGCCACGATTTCGGTATGCACGCTCATAGACAGAATCAATTTGTATGCATTTTTCATAATCTTCAATTGCACCAAAATAATTCCCTATCTCTGCTTTTGCTTGTCCACGATTAAAATATGCATTTACGAACATACTATCTTTGGCAACCGATCGATCAAAATCATCAATTGACTTAGCATAATTGCGCAACATATGGTGTGTATTCCCTCGATTAAAATAAGCCAAAGAATTGTTTGTGTCAAGTTTAATTGATTTTGAAAAATCATTAATTGCCTCCCTATGTTCACCTATTTCAGATTTAGCTATCCCTCGATTCATATAAAAATTAGATCTAGTAGAATCCAGTTCTATTGCTTTCGAAAAATCTGAAATTGAACCTAAAAAATCTTTATTATCGAATTTAGTGTTTCCACTGATAAATAATTCTTCAGCTGTTTGTGCTGTTAGATTTAAGCATATCAGTACGAAAAAAAGAAAAACTATAAATTTCATGATAATGTGTGTCTTTGTTTAATTTATGAAGATAATAAATAAATTATAACTTATTGAAAGTCGGTTTGTTTTTTAAAACGATTCTAAGGAAATTTCACATCCCACAAAAACAAAGCATGAGCGGGTACTGATGTTTTCGCTTCTGAGCGATCTTTTTTATTTAATATTTCTGGAATTGAATGAACCTCAAGTTTTCCGTAACCTATCTCTAACAAGGTACCAACTGTTGCTCTTACCATATTTCGTAAAAATCGATCTGCAGTGATTTGAAAATACCATTTTCCGTTTTCATATTCAACCCAAACAGCCTCACTTACATCACATAGATTCGTATGAACATCTGTATGAAGCTTTGAGAAGGAAGTGAAATCTTTATTCCCTAAAAGTTTGATAGCTGCTTCATTCATTTTTTGATAATCTACTTTCTGATGAAGCAACAAACTTGTTTCATTTAAAAAGGGATCTTTTTGATGATGAACAAAATAACGATAACTTCTTTCAGTCGCATCAAATCGGGCATGAAAATGATCTGAAACTATTTTAATGCTATAAAATACAATGGAAGGAGGAAGAATTTTGTTCATTTTATACAACAGCACATCTTCATCGTACTTTGATTCATCTAAATCAACATGTATCACATAATATTTTGCATGAACTCCTGTATCGGTTCTACCACAACCTACTATTGAAACTTTGGTTTGATATAATTTTTGGAAACAATCCTCAATTTCAGCTTGAACAGCATGCTGTTTAGGTTGTCTTTGCCAACCAAAAAAATGAGAACCATTGTAAGCTAAATCAATGCGATACCTTTTCATATCAGAGAATATTTACTTCCCTTTCTAATTCAATTGAAAACTTTGTGTATACATCATCAATAATTGCTTGTGACAATTCAAAAATCTCTTTCCCAGTAGCCCCCCCATAATTTACCAACACCAATGCTTGCTTTGTATGAACACCGCAATTACCAACTTTTTTTCCTTTCCAACCAGCTGTCTCAATCAACCAACCTGCAGGAATTTTTACTTGATTTGAGTTTATAGTGTAACTAGGAACATCTGGATAACTTATTTTGATGGTTTCATATAAAGTAGTTGAAACAACTGGATTTTTAAAAAAACTGCCCGCATTTCCTAATTCTTTTGGATCTGGAAGCTTACTTTTTCGTATTGAAATAACAGCATCACTCACCTCTTTTATAGAGGGTGTTGTAATTCCTTTGGACGCTAATTCAGCATTTATTGCCCCATAACTAGTGTTTAATACTGCATGTTTCTGTAACCTGAAATATACATGGGTAATAATGAATTTTCCTTTTAGTTTTCGCTTAAAGACACTCTCTCTATAACCAAATTCACATGCTTCATGAGAAAAAGTATGAATTTCTTTTGTAGCAATCTCTAATGCTTCTAATTTTTCAAAACAATCTTTTATTTCAACCCCATAAGCACCAATATTCTGCATGGGTGAAGCCCCTACACTCCCGGGAATTAAAGATAAATTCTCCAAACCATAATATTGATTTTCAATTGAAAACATTACTAAATCATGCCAAACAACTCCCCCTCCCACTTTTAGTAATACAGTTTCAGATGTTTCTTCAGCTACTTCTACTCCGAGTATTTCATTTTTTAAAACTAGTCCTTGAATGTCATTTGTTAATAATAAATTACTTCCTCCACCAAGTATAGTGAGTTGATTTCCTGCCGATTGATCTAATAATGATTGTAAGGTATTTAGATCAGAAAAAGTAGCAAACAACTCAGCATAAGAATCTATACCAAAAGTGGTGAATGGCTTTAAATTAACGTGCTTACGAAACATCTTTAGTTTATTTTAATTCATAATAGTGTGGGATTCTCATCTGAATTCCTTCGAATTTCTCAAAAGTAGAAATTGTATGTAAATAGTCCTCTACAAGTTTGGGCATTTTATGCTTTGTCAATGAAATTTTAGAATTTTCTTTCATTTCATCTAATTCTTCTAACCAAGTTTCAAGTGCTTCTTGTTTTTTTATTGGCCAATATTTGATTACCGGTGACTTTAACTTAACTTTTTTAATTGCATATTTGATAGCATCATCTAAACCTCCAATTTCATCAACTAACCCGATTTGTTTTGCTTTTGCACCTATCCAAACTCTTCCTCTAGCAATACGATGTACCTCAACTTTGCTTAATTTTCTTCCTTGAGCAACTTTTGAGACGAAATCGGAATAAATTCCATTGACATCTTTTTGAATAATGGCTATCTCTTGAGAAGAAAGTCTTTTATTCAATGAAAGTACTGCATGTTTATTCGTTTGAACACGATCGAAAGTAACCCCTAATTTTTCTTCGAACAATCTTCCAGTATATGGTATAACTCCAAAAACACCGATTGAACCAGTAATTGTTGTTGGCTCTGCAAAAATATAACTCGCAGGAGTAGATATATAATAACCACCAGAAGCTGCTAAATCACCCATCGAAACGATTACTGGTTTTATTTTATTTGCTAACATGACTTCACGCCAGATGATATCACTTGCTAAAGCTGAACCACCTGGACTATTTACACGTAAAACAATTGTTTTTATCGATTCTTCGAGTCGTGCCTCACGAATGTAGGATGCTACTTTGTTTGAAGATAATTCTTTTCCATCAAATGTAATTTCTCCCTCAGCTAAAATAACAGCTACGGAAGGATTTTTTACATCCACTAAAGACTGATCTTCATAAAAAGATTTTTTTGCATATTTTTCAAAATGAATAAATGGTAATTTTTTATTTAATGACAAGCGTATTTTTTTTGCTAATAAAGCATCTATTTCATCTTGATAAAGCGCTTCTTTCAACAATCCAACATTCACTGCTTCTGAAACAGTTGTCATAGATGCATTTTCTGCATAACGATTCAATTTTTCCTTTGATATGCCAGTGCTTTTAGAGAGATCTGTCTTAATTTCCTCCCAAATAGCATTGTAAATTTCTTGGGTTTGTAATCTTGCCGAATCTGAAAGTTTGGTATGTATATAGGGTTCGACAGCGCTTTTGAAGTGATTTTCATGACCTCGAATCACTTGCATTTCAACTCCTAACTTAGTTAGTGTATTGTAGTAAAACTCATACTCTCTTCCTAAACCTAAAAATTCAATGTGTGTTGAAGGAAAACCATAATTTTCCTGTGCCGACGAAGTAAGATATAATTGCTTTAGTGTTATTAATTCACCTGTATTGTATGCTACAACAAATTTTCCTGATTTTTGAAAAGATTCAATCCCCTTTTTTAGTTCTTTTATGGTTGTATATCCCGCATTCAAATTAGATAATTCCAAATAGAGACCTTTAATTGTTGGATCTTTTTTTGCTTTCTCTAAACCAAAAAGTAAATCTGATAATCCAAGCTGTTCTTTTACAGAGAGGTTATAAGGGTCAAACTCACTTTTGCTATTTTCTAAAATAGTTCCATCAAGTCGCATTTTTAAAATGCCAGTAGCATTCTCTTCTTTTTCAACTCCAGAAAAGCTCGCTATTAAACCTCCCAAAACCCCAAAAAAAGCAAATAAACTAATTACTCCTGCTACAATTACAGCGATTAAAGTAGGCCAAAAAATGCGCCAAAAAGAGATTTTCATACGTTTATCTATTACTGGATCAATGAACAAAAATAATCAACCCTATCTAGATAAAGCTAAAAGATTAATACTTTTGAAAAAATTAGTAACAAAATGAATCAAGATACCATTGTTTATATTGGCTTAGGATCCAATCTTGGTAATAAAGAAGAAAACATTAAAAGAGCAATATTGTTATTGCAAGAAAAATACAATACAAACCTAATATCCAGTTTATATGCATCTGAACCTTGGGGCTATAATTCTGATTCACATTTTTTTAATGCTGTGATTTGCATATCAACGAACGAATCTCCTATTTCTGTTTTCAATTCACTAAAGTTGATTGAATCAAAACTCGGTAGAATAAAAAAGAATACAGATCGTTATGAAGACCGTATTATCGACTTAGACATTCTGTTTTATGGTGAGGAAATAATTGAAAATGAAATAATAACAATTCCACATAAAGAAATATCTAACCGAAGATTTGTCCTAGATCCTTTGAATGAATTAACTCCAGACTTCATTCATCCAGTATTAAAAAAAACAATTCATGTCCTATTAGAAAATTGTCAAGACACCTCAATATTGGAACAAATAACTAATAATTAATCGTCAAAAGAAATTTATTACGTATAATTGTAAATTAATAAATAATTAAGTTTTTGCTCTAATTTAAAACGGCTAGAAATGAATTATCACTTAAAAAGTCTTGCAACATTAATATTAGCAGGCACTTTAGCTGCAAGTTGCAACCTATTAAAAGATCTAAATTACACGGTTACTCCTAGCCCTTTGGAAATGCATGGGGACTCAGTGAGAGTGAAAGTGGATGTCACTTTTCCTGAAAAAGGAATCAGAAAAAAGGCTTCAGTTGAAATAACTCCAATGTTAGGTTCAACTGCTTTAAATTCTGTAACAGTTCTTGGAGAAAAAGCAACGGGTAACGGTACGACGATACAATACAAACCAGGTGGAGTTGTTTCTTATGAAGATGTAGTAGCCTACAAACCAGAATTTGAAGTAACAGAATTGACTGTTTCTGGAAGAGTTATGAAAGGAGGAGCAGAAAAAATGATTACACCTTCTAAAAAAATTGCTGATGGTACAATCATTACTCCTTACCTAGTTAATAAAGATTTTAAAGTCACTACTCTTAAAGATAATCACCAAAATGTAAGGGAAGACATCTACACCGCTCAAATTAATTATTTAAAAGGTAAATCTGACCTTAGAAAAACGGAAGTAGAAAAAGAAGGGTGGAAAAACTTTGAAAAATGGTTAAGTGACGCACAAAACAACCCTAAAATCAAAATCAAATCGGTATCAATAACAGGTTATGCTTCGCCAGAAGGAGAGGAAAATAAAAACAACACTCTTTCTACTGACAGAGCAAACACGGGTAAATCGGCGACGATTGATTTAGCTAAACAAACGAATAACGAGGCGCTTCAAAAGGAAATCTATACCTTACTTGGAAGAGGAGAAGATTATGAAGGGTTCAAAGTTGAGCTAGAAAAATCAACCATGAATCAAGACGAAAAACAACTTGTTATTCGTGTTTTAGAAATGTATAAAGACCCTGTTCAACGTGAAACAGAAATGAGAAACATGGCTAAAACATTTACCTACTTAGATGAATTCGTTTTTCCTAAATTAAGAAGAGCTGAAATCAAAGTAGTTTATGAAACTACTGGTCATTCAGACGAAACTTACCAAACAATCGCCAAAACTACACCAGAGAAATTAAACGTAGAGGAGTTATTATATGCAGCATCATTAATCAAAGATGCAAATGAAAAAGCACTAATATATGCTGCTTGCGAAAACCTTTACCCTGTTGACCAAAGAGCATCAAACAATTTAGGTGCTTTATTATTTTCTCAAGGTAAAATAGCGGAAGCGGAAGCTAAATTTGAAAAAGCAAACTCTATTAAAGAAAATTCAACAACCATCGGTAACTTAGCAGCTGTTGCTGGAAGTAAAGGCGATTTCAAAAAAGCAAAAGAATTGCTTGCAAAAGCAGATGGTTCAGTTGAATCAAACTACAACAATGGAATTATAGCTATTGTAGAAGGAAATTATGGTGCAGCAATTTCGAATTTCGCTGAAAATAAGACTTTCAACAAAGCATTAGCTCAACTATTAAATAAAGATTTTGAAGGAGCTAAAGCAACGATTGATGCTTCTCAAGACAATAATAGTGCTCAAGGATTTTACTTAAAAGCAATCATTGCCTCTAGAACAGACAAAGCGGATGATGCTGTAAGCGCTCTTAAAAATGCGATTGCGAAAGATGCTTCTTTCAAAGCAAAAGCCCAAAAAGACAGAGAATTCTTAAAGTTAAATGCAAACCAAGCATTTTTAGACTTATTGAAATAAGTATTATAATTATATAAAACAAGAAAGGCTTCCTATAATCGGAAGCCTTTCTTGTTTTATAAAGTTATTGATGGATTTACATCCACTCCTCATACCACATTTGGAACATTAACAAATACCAAATCTTATAATCTAACTCTTTTTTTCCACTAAAGAATTTAGTTTTTATTTCATTGACTTTTTCCCATTGCAATAATCCTTGTTTTTTAATTTTTTCTTCAGAAATATACTCCTCTACATATTCTCTCAAATCTTTTTGTAACCAAGTAGCAATCGGAATAGCAAACCCCATTTTAGGTCTATCCATTTTTTCTTTTGGGATATATTGATGTACTATTTCTTTTAAAATATACTTTTTATCCCCATTATGATATTTAAATGAATCAGGTAATTGCGCTGCCCATTCAATGACACGATGATCTAAAAATGGCTCTCTACCTTCTAAACTAACAGTCATCGTAGCACGATCTACTTTTTGTAAAATATCATCCAACAAATAGGTCTGATAATCGATTGCTTGCATAAATGCTAATGAAGAAAAAGTAGTTTTTGATAATTCTTTCGATTGATAATACGTCTCTAATTCACTTACATTTGATACAAACAATTCTTTGATTTGATTAAACGTAAATTGTTGACTTAAACTTAGCATAATGGATTCTTCAGAAGGATTTCTGAGAACTCCTTTCATTTTTTCATACCGATTATGGAAATTATATTTGTTTTTCAGAACAGGAATCGATTCAGAGGGTACAACATCCATGATTCCCGCCAATGTAGTTCGAACAAAACTTGGAATTGAAGCTAATTTTGCTCTATACTTCAACATATAATCATACCGATTATAACCAGCAAACACTTCATCTCCTGCATCCGCACTTAACGCTACCGTTACATCTCTTCTTGCAATTCTACTCACCAAAGTTGTTGGCAATGCACTGCTATCTGCAAAAGGTTCGTCATAGTAATAGGCAATTTTTTTAATCTCTTCCAAAACCTCTTTTTCAGTACACATCACTTCCGTATGATCGGTACCTAATAGTTGTGCTGTTTCTTTTGCAAAACTTGCTTCATTCAAACCAATATCAGGAACACCAATCGTATATGTCTTTAAAGGTGTAGATCTTGACTTCTGCAACAATGCTGTTACACAAGTACTGTCATATCCACCGCTTAAAAAAACACCTACAGGTACATCAGACACCATACGATACTCGCATGCAGAAGTCAAAAGTAATTCCGTTTTGGATTTTGCTTCATCAAAAGACAAATTCAATTTGGGTAAATTATAAGCAGTATATACTGACCAATATTCATCTTCTGAAATATTGATTTCATTATTTCTAAATGAAACGGTTAGAATATGTCCTGGTTTTAACTTAAAGGTGTTTTCAAAAATACAGTGTGGTGTCGGTACATTTCCATATTGTAAATATGCTGCAACAGCATCGTGATTAATTTTCTTTTCAAATCGCGGGTGATTATGAAACGCTTTTAACTCTGAAGCATACAGAAAAAGATGTTCTCCTAAATAGTAAAAAAATGGTTTTACTCCTGCTCTATCTCGCAAACAAATAAATTGTTCATTTTTCACATCGTATATCACGATTGCAAACATCCCTATTAACTTATCTACAAAACTTCCTCCCCACGCTTTGAAAGCATGTAATATAACCTCTGTATCAGAATTTGTACAGAATTGGTGACCTTGAATAATTAACTCTTTTTTAATTTCTTGAAAATTATAAATCTCGCCATTGAATGTGATCCAATAATCTTGAAATTGCATTGGCTGATTCGCTGCATGGGTAACATCGATAATGGCCAACCTACGATGTCCCAATCCGACAGTATAATCTTCTTTTTGAAAAAATTCGACTGCTCCTCCATCTGGCCCTCTATGAACTAAACTATCGGTCATCGATTGTAGCGTTGAAATAGTTGTTTGTTTTCTCAAATCAACAAAGCCTGTTATTCCGCACATAAAAATTCTAAGTTACAAAACCAAAGGTAAAAAAAAGAGGTCAACTTTAAGCAAGTTTTATAATTTTGCACTCTAACGTCGTATATGAATCAAACACAAAAAACAAAGGTTCTTCTTATTTGTCCCTACCCAATAGGTGGGGCTCCCTCACAACGTTTTCGTTTCGAGCAGTACCTTTCGTTTTTATCTGAAAACGGATTTGATATAACAACTAAACCTTTTATTGACCAAAAAACATGGGATTTATTATATAAACCTGGACTATTTGGACAAAAAACAGTTGGTATGCTTAAAAGCTTTATCAAGCGATTTGGTCTTTTATTCTCTTTGAACAAATACGACTTTGTTTTTATGCATAGAGAAGCGATGCAATTTGGCCCACCTATTTTTGAATTTATTCTTTGTAAAGTATTTAAAAAGAAAGTGCTATACGACTTTGATGATGCTATTTGGCTAAAAAACCATTCTGATAGTAATGCTTTGCTTTCGTTTACAAAATGGTACACCAAAGTAAATTCCATTTGTGGATGGGTAACTTCTATTCAATGTGGGAATCAATACCTAGCTAATTATGCTAAACAATTTAATTCAAATGTAAATATTGTTCCGACTTCAATTGATACAATAAAAAAACACAATCGTATTATTGATTATGACAGGGAAACAATTACAATAGGTTGGACTGGATCTCACTCTACAATGCACTACCTAGACTTTATTGTACCAATCATTAAACTACTTGAAGAGAAATATACGATTCAATTTTTAGTGATTTCAGATAGAAATCCAGCTTATGAACTTACTTCATTACAATACTGTAAATGGAACAAAGAATCTGAAATTGACGACTTAGCCAAAATAGACATAGGTATAATGCCGTTAAAAAACAACGAATGGGCAGAAGGAAAATGTGCTTTCAAAGGACTTCAGTATATGTCTTTAGGCATTTCAACAGTTATGTCTCCTGTTGGTATGAATAACCAACTCATTCAACATGGTGAAAATGGCTTTTTAGCCGAATCAGAAGAGGAATGGTTAGAAAACCTTTCACTTTTAATTGAAAATAAACAGCTTAGAAAAAAAATTGGTCTAGCGGGAAACCAGACCATTCAAAATCAATATTCTGTAGAAGCTTTGAAACCAGTCTATTTAGATTTATTCACTAAAATGAGTTCGATTTAAAATCTACCTGAAGCTAATACTTTTTCTAAACCAATTTCTAAAGGAACAAGTTCTCTATTCAATATTGTTCGCATTTTCGTAATATCTGGTTGTCTGCGCGTCATATCTCCATCTTTTAAAGGAGGTAAATGAAGTAATTTTGAAGAGGAACCCGTCATATTAATAATTAACTCAGCAACGTCTTTGATAGGTGATATAATGTCATTACCAACATTATACACTTTATTAATAGTATCTTCATTAAATAAAGAACCTACACAAAAATCAGTGTTATCATCAATGTAGCAAAATGTTCTAGTTTGAGAACCATCGCCATAAATAGTGATATCTTCATTCTTTAAAGCTAGACGTAAAAACTTTGAAATCACAAAGTCTTCACTTTGATTAGGTCCATACGTATTAAAAAATCTAAAAATAGTATAATCAAGTCCATATTCTTGTTGGTATGATCTAAAATATGCTTCACCTACATTTTTCACTACTGCATATGGCAATCTAGAATTTAATGGTGTAGTGTATTCATTTTGAGGCAAATGAACAGGTTCACCATATACTTCAGAAGATGAAGAAAAGAAAACACGCTTTACACCTGTGCTTTTTGCTAAATCCAAGACATTCTTGATTCCTTGAATATCTTCCAAAACAGCTACTGGATTATCTAACGTTCTTAGTACACCGACCATTGCTGCGTAATGAAATACATAATCAAATTTATAAGAACACATAATTGGACTGATCTGATCTAGCTGATTAACATCTGCTTTTATAAATTTACAATTTGGATGAATAGGAATATTTTCTTGTCTTCCAGTTAAAAAATTATCTACAAGAACAACATAGTTATCTGGATTTTCTAATAATTTTTCAGCTGTTGAACTGGGAACAAAACCCGCACCTCCTGTGATTAGTATTTTCATGTTTATAAAAATCTAGTGTAAAATTGTATAAAAATATTAATTTTCTTCCGATAAACGTTGTTGCCAACGCCATGCTGAAACAACCATTTCATTTAATTTTCGATCTGCTTTCCAACCTAAAACTTGTTGTGATTTGGTCGTGTCAGAATATACAGCAACTACATCTCCAGCTCTTCTTGGACCAAATTCATAATTCAAAGACACATTTGTATTGGTCTCAAAACTTGCAATTGCCTCTTTTACACTCACGCCATCGCCTGTACCTAAATTAATTACGTCAAAAGGAAGTGAATTCGTGTTTTCTATTAATTTTTGAAGAGCAATCACGTGAGCATTTGCAATATCAGAAACATGAATATAATCACGCACGCATGACCCGTCGCGAGTAGGGTAATCCACGCCATGCACAAACATTTTTTCTCTCAATCCGATGGCAGTTTGAGTTATGATAGGAATCAAACTTGTTGGAGGATTTATCGGAGATTCACCGATTAACCCTGATTCATGAGCTCCAACAGGATTAAAATAGCGCAAAGCCAATGTTTTAAATTGAACACCTGATTTGGCATATAATTCTAACATTTGCTCACCAATTTGTTTGGTATGAGCATAGGGAGACTCAGCTTTACTAAACGGTGTGTTTTCTGTAACTGGTAAATTCTCAATATTTCCATATACAGAACAAGAAGAAGAAAAAATCAAATTCGGAATCTTTTTCTGAATACAGAATTCAACAACATTAATAAGAGAGTTTAAGTTGTTGTCATAATAAAGCGAAGGTTTTTCTACAGATTCTGGAACAGATTTTAATGCAGCAAAATGAATTAAACCAACGATATTAGTTTCATTCTCAAAGGCTGTGAACAAAACTTCCCTATCGCATAGATCTATTTTTTTATGGTCAACTTTTTTTCCAGTAACTTGCTCAATTCGTTCATAGGTTTGAGGTGAAGAATTGATATAATTATCAATCGAAATAACTTTAAAATTGGTGTTTTGAATTAATTCAATAATCGTGTGCGAACCAATGTATCCTGCACCTCCTGTTACTATTACTGTTTTTTCCATCCTTGTTTAGCTTCTAAATAATTTGTAGATACAAATTCCCAATTTATAATTTTCCAAATATTCTTTAAGTATTCAGCTCTTTTGTTTTGATACTTCAAATAATATGCGTGCTCCCAAACATCAACGCCTAAAATAGGTTTACCTTGAATTGGAGCTATATCCATCAAAGGGTTATCTTGGTTTATGGTAGTGATCACTTGAAGTTTATTTTCTTTATTTACAATTAACCATACCCAACCAGATCCAAATAAAGTTGTTCCTTGTGCAGTCATCAACTTTTGTAATGAATCCAACGAACCATAAGTAGATTTTATCTCCGTCAATAGCTCACCATTTAATTCTTTAAACGTTGGAGTCAAACATTGCCAAAAAAACGAATGATTAAAATGACCTCCTGCATTATTTCGTACAACAGTTGAATATTTACTGACATTTCTCAAGATCGAATCGATAGGAACAACAGGTTGATTTTTCAAGGCATTATTTAAGTTAGTTACATAACCTTTATGGTGTTTACTGTGATGAATACGCATCGTTACAGAATCAATAACGGGCTCTAACGAAGTATAATTGTAATTCAACTTGGGTAATAAGAACTCTTGAGAATTAAGCGAAAACGTTATTAAAAACAAAAGAGAAGCAATTATTTTTTGCATAAAAATGATTTTAAACAAAAGTAAGATATTTTAATGAGATCAATACTCATTTTTTCAACACAAAGTACGCAGAGGTCCTCAAAGTTCACAATGAAAACTTGATATTGATTTTGAAAATCATAATCAAATGATTTCATAAGACATTTCAAATAATTTATCATATAAATTCAACCAAATAAACTAATTATTAATCACTCTCATTATACCGTCTTTTAAAAGCACCTCATTAAAATTTAATAATATACCCAATCTCTTTTTCGACAACCTTAAATAAGTCAATAATTGAGCAAAATGCAGTTCATTCAACTCATTTACAGATTTTAATTCTACAATCAATTTTTCTTCAACTAACAAATCCAGTCTATAAGCATTCTCAATTCTAACTTCACCATAGTTTATACCAAGCATAACTTCTTTTTGAACTTTCTACCCAGATTTTTGAATCTCATAAAACAAACATTCATGATACACTTTTTCTAGTAAACCTGGTCCTAATTCACGATGAATTTTAATAGCTAAGCCTATTACTTTTTGAGCAATTTCATTTTCTGTCATTTTGTTTATTTTAGTCGATTTCTTATTTAATTTAAGAAAAAAAATAGATTTTATAAACTCATTACAAAGATCTTCACACTGGATTATTTTTAAATCAAATACTTATAAAATTACTCCGCACTCTCCGTGCCACCTCTTTCACTCCGTGTTTATATTTTTTAACACAAAGGCCACCAAGGGTTCACGAAGAGCATAAAGGTCATTAAACGTTAAAAATCAAACATTAATCATTTCCTCTGGGCCCTACGTGCTACCTCTATAAATAAGAGTTTATTTTTTTAACACAAAGACCACCAAGGGTTCACGAAGAGCACAAAGGTCATTCAATATAAAACATAAATCATTTTCTCTGCGACCTCCGTGCTACCTCTTTCACTCCGTGTTTATCTTTTTTTTCACAAAGGCGTCACAAAGACCTCAAAGTCATCAATCATTCCCTCCACGCCCCCATGCAACATCTATGACTCAGTGTTTATCCTTTTTAACACAAAGGACATCAATCATTATTAATTTTCACTTTGAACTCCGCCACTTCCGAAAATCCAAAATTTATTTTTTTTTAATAAATCTTATAATATGTAATCTTCTAATCTACAATCTTCTAATCTTACAACCTGTAATCTTCTAATCTTCTAATCTGTAATTTTCAAATCTGCAATCTTCTAATCCTCTAATCAATGAAAACTTTATACCTTTGTTTAAAATAAAAACCAACTAATCGTCGACTAATGAATACAAATTTGATAGCTGAACTACAATGGAGAGGAATGATCCAAGATGTGATGCCTGGAACAGAAGAACAACTATTGAAAGAAATGACAACAGGCTATGTTGGTTTCGACCCAACTTCTGATTCACTTCATGTTGGTAGTTTATTGCCAATCATGCTATTGGTTCACCTACAAAAAGCAGGACATAAACCTATTGCACTTGTTGGAGGAGCAACAGGAATGGTTGGGGATCCATCTGGGAAGTCAGCGGAACGAAACCTACTAGACGAAGAAAGTTTAAATAAAAATATACTTGGGGTATCGAATCAGTTAAAAAAGTTTTTGGACTTTGAGCAAGGAGAAAACAAAGCCTTGTTGTTGAACAATTACGACTGGATGAAGAACTTTTCTTTTTTGGACTTCATTCGTGATATAGGAAAACACATTACCGTAAATTATATGATGTCAAAAGATTCTGTTAAAAAAAGAATCGAAACAGGAATATCATTTACAGAATTCTCTTACCAATTGTTACAAGGGTATGACTTTTTGCATTTGAATAAAACACACGATTGTAAATTACAAATTGGCGGTTCAGATCAGTGGGGAAATATTACCACAGGAACAGAATTGATTAGAAGAAAAGGTGGAAGTGATTCCTTTGCCTTTACATGTCCTTTACTTACAAAGGCAGATGGAGGTAAATTTGGAAAAACAGAATCAGGAACCATTTGGCTAGACCCTACAAAAACAACTCCTTACCAATTTTATCAATTTTGGTTGAATGCATCTGATGAAGATGCAAAAAAACTAATTCGTTTTTTCACTTTGCTGGATAAAGAAACCATTGAGAAAATTGAAAAAGAACATGAAGAAGCGCCACACTTAAGATTATTACAAAAAACAATTGCGGAGGATGTTACGATCAGAGTTCACGGAAAAGAAGCATTGGATGCAGCGATAATTGCGAGTAATATTTTATTTGGAAAATCTACTTCTGAAGATTTAAAAAAATTAAGCAACGAACAAATTTTTGAGGTTTTTGATGGAGTTCCAAAAGCAACGATTTCTTATGCTGAAGTAGAAAATGGACTATCAATTGTTGATGCTTTAGTTGGAAAATCAAACTTTTTAACCAGCAATGGGGAGGCAAAAAGAGAATTAAAGGCAAATGCGATATCAGTTAACAAAGAAAAAGTAGATGAAAACTTCACATTTAGAAAAGAAAACTTGATAAACAATAAAATCTCACTAATTGGCAAAGGCAAGAAAAACAACTACTTACTTATTTTCGAGTAAAAATAAATGAAAAAAGTACAATTAAAATTTGCAGAAAAGAATTTTAGTTGTACTTTTGTATAGCTTTTAACGTAAAGCATTACACAATGTAACAATAAATTCTAACTTTCGTTAGAGCTTCTCGTTTGAAGTTGAAGCATTGGTTTGGTAGTTCAGTTGGTTAGAATACATGCCTGTCACGCATGGGGTCGCGGGTTCGAGTCCCGTCCAGACCGCTAAAACACGTTAAAAGCTCTTTAAAACCCCTTAAATCTCACGATTTAAGGGGTTTTTTCTTTTATATCCCTTTCAATTCGTAATAAAAAATACAGCCAAGTTGGTAACCTATTTGGTAACCTACTTTGTAACCTTGCAAACAGGTTACCTTGAAGGTATAAAAAACACTGTATTTCAAATTATTACGATACATATTTTTTGATGTTTTTTAGTTCTTTTTGAGGATACTTTTTTCAGAGTTAGTAACCTAAAAAAAGCAAAGAAATGAAAGCAAATCACACATTTTCGATTAACTATTGGTTATATCGTTCAAAAGAAAAGAATGGCAAAGCACCGATCTACTGTAGAATTACGATGAATGGACAACGGATAGAGATGTCTATGAAAAGAGTTATCGAGCCATCAAAGTGGATCGTTGGAGCTGGTGTTGTTAAAGGTAACTCAGAAGAAGCAAGGACAATCAATCATTATCTTGAGACAATCAAAGCCGATTTATATAAAAAATACAATCAGTTACTCATTTTAGGTAACCCAATTTATTTAGACGACATAAAAAATAGTTTTCTAGGAGTAAAAGAAGAAAAGAAAGGTTTGATAGAAATTTTCACTTATCATAACGATCAAATGAAATTAGCGATAGGAATTGAAGTCGTTAAAGCTACACATACAAAGTTTGAAACAGTCAAAAAAAAATTGATCATTTTTTTAAACAAAAAATATCATAAAAAAGAAATAGTACTAGATGAACTGAATAATAAGTTTATTATCGATTTTGAATACTATTTAAAAGTAGAAGAAAAGATTGCCCACAATACAGTTATGAAATACATCAGGAATGTAAAAAAAGTAATCAATATGGCAATTGCTAACGAGTGGTTAAAAACAAATCCTTTTAGCAACTTTAAATGTTCTACAAAGAAAGTAATTCGTGAAATTTTAACACAAACAGAAATTGATAAAATAGCTCTAAAAAACCTTGACATTGAACGCTTAGACGAAGTAAGAGATATCTTTTTATTTTGTTGTTATACCGGATATGCATTTGTAGATGTGGAAGCATTAACCGTAGATGATGTTGTAATTGGTATTGATGGGGTAAAGTGGATTCATACACACAGAAAGAAAACGGGGACTCAATCCAATGTTCCTTTATTAATGCCCGCTTTACAAATTATTGAAAAATACAAAAATCATCCATGTCAAGAAATTCAGCAGAAACTTCTACCAGTTAAATCAAACCAAAAAATGAATGCTTATCTGAAAGAAATTGCTGCTTTATGCAACATCAATAAACCACTTACGATGCATATTGCAAGACATACCTTTGCTACTACAATAACACTTTCCAACAATGTTCCCATTGAAACCGTTTCTAAATTACTCGGTCATACAAAATTAGCAACAACTCAAATCTATGCTCAGGTATTAGATACTAAGATTAGCAAAGACATGTTAGCATTATCAAAACAATTTGAAATTTCGAATAACAATCTAAAAATTGCCAAATAACACTTTTTTAGTGTATCTATTTAACTCAAATTCCGTGTGACTAGTTGAATATAAATCAATTAATCACATGGAATTTTATGTAAATCAACTTTTCGATAAAATGATTCATGATATTGAAATCATCTTCGAAAAAAATCAAGAAACAATTACAAAAATTGAAATTGTAATTCCGATTATACAATCTACAATAAACGATCTAAAAAATCATTTTCTGTCTAAGGAAATTATTTCCATTCAAGATGAAATTGATTTCTTTAAAAACATAAAGCCTAAATTCAACGCATATTTAATTTATTATATCGATTTATTTCATTTTGAAATTCACAAACCTGTTGGTATTTTTCAAAATCAGATCGAATATCTCAAACAGCAAGCAGATTTGATTTATAAATTTCAATCAGAAAACAAAGATTTTTTTATCTATTTTAAATCAAAAGCATGCTACTCTGATCAAGTATATTTTATAAGAAACAATAGTGATTTTAGAATTAAAATCAATCATTTTTGTTTTGAGTCTGACCCTCGCTTTTCAACTAGCCATGATTATCTTCAAGCTAAGTTTATTGCAAACAACTTTTTACTGGAATATTATAAAAAACAAATAGAGCTTCTTTCAAACTCAAATCCTAAAACAGTTCATCACAAAGAAACATCTTTAAAATGGACCAGTTCTAAATCAAATTTGATTGAATTAATTTATGCAATACAAGAGTCAGGTTGTTTTAATCATGGTGAAGCAGATATTAAATTAATAGCCTCCACTTTTTCTTCCCTTTTTGATATTTCTCTGGGCGACATTTATCGTACTTATATTGATTTAAGAGCTAGAAACAATCCTACTAAGTTTTTAGAAAATCTAAAAAACAACTTAGAAAACAGAATGTTAGATGATGACTACTAAATTTATTTATCACAAGTTGGGTAAACCTTGGGAATAAATAATAACCAATTCATACAATTTTGCATCATAAACTTTTAAAAACAAACAAATGGCAACATCTATTGTGACTATGGAAGATTTAAAACGCTTCCAATTCGAATTGATGAATGAACTAAAAACTTTTTTTAGTGAAAACATATCATCAACTAGCAAACCTAAAAAATGGTTGAAATCGTATGAAGTTCGGGAATTATTAGGCATTTCACCTGGTACTTTACAAAATCTTAGAATTAATGGTACACTCCCCTACTCTCGTATTGGTGGTGCTATTTATTATGACAACGATGAAATTCAAAAAATATTGGCTGAAAATAGAATTCACAATGTATTTAGAAGATGAATTACATCAAACAGTTAACCTCTGTGATTATTCGTTTCACAGACGATGATCGGTTAAATACGGCTCATGTGAGTCTTTACCTCGCTCTTTTTCAATTGTGGAATTTAAATCGTTTTAGAAATCCAATTTCACTGAATAGAATGGACGTTATGAAAATTTCGAAGATTGGCTCAAGAACTACCTTCCATCGCTGTATGAAAGAATTGGATAGTTGGGGTTATTTACATTATGCTCCTTCACACAATCCGCTAAAAGGTAGCCGTGTTAAGATGTTCATTTTTGAAACTAGTGGTAAACATGAGATTGAACAAGTTTCAGGACAACCTGTAGATCAAGTAATAAGCCCTTTTATAAACAATACTAAAAGGATAAAAACTGATAAACTAAAAAAAGAAAGTTTTATAAAACCAACAAAAGAAGAATTAAAAACTGTTTTTATGGATCTAAGAGAATTAGAAAAATTCTACAACTATTACGAATCGAATGGGTGGAAAATCGGTGGACGATCGCCAATGAAAAATTGGAAAGCAGCAGCGAATAATTGGATGTTGAATTCCGAAAAATTCAATCCCAAACCACAACATCAATCAAACCTGCACATCGACCAAAACAAAGATTACGACATCCCACTGTAACGACACGTCATATTGAGCGAAGTCGAAATAACGTGTCGCATAATCCCAAATCCCTATGAAACCCATCTACACCATCGAAAACAACATACGCCTTTACGATTTCAAAGCCTGTTTAGAATATATACAGGCCAATGGTAAACAGAAATACGGTGCGCATTTCAACATTCAGAAAGAAGATTACATGTTAATCCGAAAAATGCTATGTTATGCTATTCGTGACGAAGAAGCGTGCCTGAAATACCAAATAGATATGTTCAAAGGTATTTTACTACTTGGACCCGTTGGGAGCGGTAAAACTTCACTAATGACTCTTATTCGCACTTTTTTCCCTACTTCCTTTCGACCAATAATTAAATCCACGAGGGAAATATCCTACGAGTTCAATCTAGAGGGCTATGCAATTATTGAAAAATATGGAAAAACAGAGAAAGTATTTTGTTTCGATGATTTAGGAGTAGAAAGCAGTTTGAAACATTACGGAAACGAGTGCAACACAATGGGAGAGATAATTTTAAGCAGATATGATCAATACATACAATCCGGAACGATAACACACGTAACTACCAACCTTAATTCAGTTGAACTCGAAAAAATGTATGGAGTACGTGTCCGTTCCAGATTAAGAGAAATGTTTAACCTCATCACATTCCCCAAAGAAACCCACGATAAACGCAAATGATATGAAAGAGCGAGAGCGATACCAAAATCTAAAATTGCGCCTAGTAATTTGATTGTGTGAATTTCAAGGAAATGGAACGTGATACAAATTGGCTGTTTGAGGAGGTACGACGAGTTTCAATTTGTATAGTGAAAAGCCCCGTAGAAATTAACAATCAATTTACAGCGCTAGACCTTTTTGTTACTTTTTGGGGCAATGCCAAAAAGTAAAGTACTTAACCGTAAAGTCACATTACCAATGTGACTCAAAAACTAAAAAAAACTATGAACCAATTCTTAAACCAAATCATCGACCACCTTTTATCAGACGACCAGTATTTCAAAGACAAATACACTAAACGTCAAATCGTACTTCACCATACCGTTTCCAACGGAAACGCTAAAAACGTAATCAAATGGTGGCAAAAACAAACAGAGCGTATCGGAACAGCCTTTGTCATTGACCGAGAAGGAGTCATACATAAAGCATTTAGCAGTGCGCATTGGGCGCACCATTTAGGTACGAAAGAATTCAATAACACTATTTTGAATAAACAATCTATAGGAATAGAATTGTGTTGTTGGGGTTCGTTGAAATACAAAAATGAGAAATACTTTAGTTCTACCAATGTGGAAGTTCCCATTGAAGAGGTCACCACATACGACTACCTATTTCGTGGAATCCGTTATTACCAAAAATACACCGGCAAACAACTCGAAAGTTTGAAAGCGTTGTTACAATACCTTTGCGAAACCTACAAAATACCCAAAGAATACAAACAAGACATGTGGGAAATTTCAAAATCCGCTTTGCGAGGAGATAAAGGAATTTTTACACACGTTTCCTATCGGAAAGATAAAAGTGATTGCCACCCCCAAAAAGAGTTGGTGGAGGTGTTGAAAAGCCTTTAAATTCAAAATCCGTAGTTGTTGCTACGGATTTTTGTTTAAACTCATGGTTTAACTTATTCATCTCAATATCTTTCTTTTCTAAAAAGTTCTATTCGTATATAATTTCTCTAAAGAAATTGGAAGTATTGAATTCAAAAGAGTAATAAAGTTAATTACACAATTAAATTTTCAATTACTTCTCACTTTTTTAATTATTTTAAAAAATAATCTGAGCTATAGGGAAGTTGAATTGTTTTTTTATAAATTTGTATCAACATGCTTTCCCCGCTTCCCATAGAACAGCGCGCTCAGGGAAAGCTTTTTGCATTTTATACCTATGGATAAGCCATTTTTTGACAAGCCTCCTCTTACTTATGACGATCAAATACAATTATTAAAAAGTCGTGGTCTTTCTATACAGAATGAAGATAAAGCGCTGCACATTTTACAAGTAATAAGTTATTATAGATTGAGTGGCTATTGGTACCCTTTATTAGAGGATAAGGAAAATCATAAATTCAAAAAGAATGCTGAATTTGAAACAGCATTTAATTTATATAAATTCGATAGAGAGTTTCGTTTATTGATTTTAAGTGAACTTGAAAAGATTGAGGTTGCCGTTCGAGGTCAAATGATACAACAATTATCATTGAAAATTTCTCCTTTCTGGTTTGAAGATAAAACTCAGTTTAAAAATTCGAACACTCACATTAAATCAATGGAAAAGATTCGTGACGAATTGAAAAGAAGTGATGAGGAATTTATATTAAAATTTAAGGAAAAATATCAAAATGAATTCCCTCCAAGTTGGATGACACTCGAAGTCACATCTTTTGGATCATTATCTGTTCTTTTTAATGCATTAAATCCAGGAAGAACGAAAAGAAATATTGCTAATTATTTTGGGTTAAATGAAAGAACATTTCAATCTTGGTTGCATAGTATAGTTTATTTAAGAAACGTTTGTGCACACCATTCAAGACTTTGGAATAGAGACGTTAGAGTTAAACCGCAAATACCTGAAAACCCGAAAAAACAATGGTTAAAAAATAATGAAATTGAAAATGACAAAGTATATTTTCTATTATCCATGATACTTTATCTTCTTCAATCAATTAATCCCAAAAATACAATCACATCAAGATTCAAAGATTTACTTCATAAATATCCAAACATAGATGTAAAAGCAATGGGTTTTCCTGATAATTGGGAGGAAGAACCATTGTGGAGCTAAAAACAATCTTTTAAAATCAACTTATTTTAGGTAACTCCCCACTTTTTTAAACTTCAACTAAAAAACTGAATAAGATTGACAGGAACTTTTCCTGATGTTTATATCGATGATTTCAAAGATTTATCCTAAATTTTACGAGTTAGACTACTCGATTTTATAGGTAGTGCTTTTAATATTCTATTTTATATTGTTTTTTTGGAATTAGTTAATTTTCAAAAAGTATGAAACAAAAAGTATCATTGTTATTTTTCGATAAGGGTAAAACAATCATTTTTGCTACCAAAATGTATTATGAATTAAATCCATATTTTGATTTCATTTTTACGGTTGTAAATTCAGAAACTGAAATGTTTGAGAGTATCAATGAAAGTAATTATGATATGATTTTGTGTGATATTGAACATTTATCGGATGAGTCATTCTTAAAATTAAAGAAATTGAAAAGATTAAAAAGGAATAATTTTGTTATTGTTTACAGTGTAACTTTTATAACGAATAGGGCTATTAAAACAGGGTTGAAATATGGTGCATCTTGTGTTCACATTAAAAGTTTGGAACCTGAATTATTGTTTCCGATGTATAAAGAAGTATTGGAAGGTAAAATTTTTGAATTTGAAGAGTTAAGCGTAATGAATAAAACGAGATTTTAAACCGCTGTCAATACATTGTTTATAACTCCTTTTTAAGAAAAAC
>Ga0315908_10000107_pt1 | contig 66487 bp, 55 predicted proteins | sample LakEriMetagenome_12_FD_203520 | JGI IMG/M metagenome (GOLD analysis project Ga0315908, IMG submission 203520) | Freshwater fungal communities from buoy surface, Lake Erie, Ohio, United States - Buoy 4 MA124 | ecosystem: Environmental > Aquatic > Freshwater > Lake > Lake biofilm | place: USA...
TGGTATTCAACAAACCCGAAATCAAAAGTAGAATTGCGGTGCTCACTACCAAATTCAACCAAATCAACTTGTATATCCACGTCACTCCTATACAAGATCAAAAAGTAGTTTCGCTCATTTCCGATGTTAATATAGAACTCAAAGCCTTGTATTTGCAGTTGGATGAAATTGTGCGAAAAAGCGAAATTCCTACCGAAGAAGGCGAAACCGAAATGAAACAAATGCTCGATACTACCCGCGCCATTCCTTCCAAATAACTGCCTAAATTTTGAGTAATCCACTCCTTAATCTGTACGAGAAATCACCCAAAGTGACGCAACTTGTGGCAGCAATTCGTCCACAAGCCCGATTGCAACTCAGCGGTTTGGTTGGATCGTCATTCTCCTTGGTACTGCAAGCCGTTTTTAAACAATCAGCGCTTCCGTTTTTATTGGTGGTGAATGACAAAGAAGAGGCCGCCTATTATTTGAATGATTTAGAACAATTGTTAGGCGCTGAGGATGTGCTGTTTTATCCTGGATCCTATCGCCGTCCTTACCAATTAGAAGATACCGACAACGCCAATGTGTTGTTGCGGGCCGAGGTGCTCAACCGCATTCATTCGCAACGCAAACCCGCTTGTATCGTAACCTATCCGGAAGCGCTGTTTGAAAAAGTGGTAACCAAAAAAGAGCTCGACAAAAACACCTTAAAAGTAGCTGTGGGCGATCAGTTGTCCATAGATTTTGTAAACGAAATCTTGTTTGAATACGAATTTAAACGCGTCGATTTTATCTCAGAACCGGGCGAATTCTCCGTGCGCGGTGGAATCGTCGATGTGTTTTCGTTTTCCAATGATCATCCCTACCGCATCGAGTTTTTTGGCAACGAAGTAGACAGCATCCGCAGCTTTGATGTAGAAACGCAATTATCCATCGAAAAGCAAAAGAAAATCACCATCATCCCCAATTTGGAGAATAGTTTTTTTCAAGAAAACCGAGAGAGTTTTTTGAATTTTATCTCGCCTTCCTCTGTGGTAGTCTTGCAAGATACCGAGATGTTGGTGGCCAAAATAGACACGCTTTTTGCCAAATCCCAAACCGCTTATGCCGGGTTGCAAAGCACCATAAACCGCGTTTCGCCTGAAAAACTCTTTTTACAATCGGCCGATTTTTTAAAAAAAGTATTGGATTTTCCGGTGATCGAGTGGGCCAACAAACCCTTCTTTGCCTGCACCCAAAATACGGCGTTTGCCACCCAGCCGCAGCCATCGTTCAACAAGCAATTTGATTTGTTGTTAACCAATTTGAGCGACAACCATTACAAAGGATTTACCAATTATTTGCTGTGTTCAAACGCCTCACAAGCCAACCGATTTCACTCCATCTTTGAGTCGCTAGACGAGGCCAATCACGAAGACATCCGCAAGCATTACCAAACACTCGTGTTTCCCTTATACCAAGGATTTGTGGATACCGAATACCAGTTTACCTGCTACACCGACCACCAAATTTTTGAGCGATACCACAAGTTTTCGATCAAGAATGGCTTTTCCAAAAAGCAAACCATCACGCTTAAAGAGCTGACTTCCTTGGCCATTGGCGATTACGTAACCCACATGGATCACGGCATTGGGAAATTTGGCGGACTGCAAAAAATTCAAGTCGAAGGCAAAACCCAAGAAGCCATCAAGTTGGTGTATGCGGATAATGATATAGTGTATGTGAGCATCCATTCGCTGCACAAAATCTCTAAATACAACGGCAAAGACGGGGCGCCACCCAAAATATACAAATTGGGATCGGGTGCTTGGAAAGCCTTGAAACAAAAAACAAAGGCCCGCGTGAAGCACATCGCGTTCAATCTGATTCAGCTCTATGCCAAACGCCGATTGGAAAAAGGCTACCAATATGCCCCCGACAGTTATTTGCAAGCTGAGCTAGAAAGTTCGTTTATCTACGAAGATACACCCGATCAGCTCAAAGCCACCCAAGACATCAAACTCGACATGGAGAGCGATCGACCGATGGATCGATTGGTGTGTGGCGATGTTGGATTTGGCAAAACCGAAGTAGCTATCCGCGCGGCATTCAAGGCGGTGGATAATGGCAAACAAGTGGCCATTTTGGTGCCTACAACCATTTTGGCTTACCAGCATTTTCGCACCTTTACCGAGCGACTCAAAGACATGCCGGTTTCGGTTGATTACGTGAATCGCTTTAGAACCGCCAAGCAAAAAACACAAACGCTGCAAAATCTCGCTGATGGCAAACTCGATATCATCATTGGGACCCACCAATTGGTCAATAAAAATGTGGTGTTCAAAAACCTAGGCCTGTTGATTGTAGACGAGGAGCAAAAATTTGGCGTCAATGTAAAAGACAAACTCAAAACCATTGCAGCCAATATTGACACGCTCACTCTAACGGCTACTCCAATCCCGCGTACGCTGCAATTTTCGCTGATGGCAGCTCGTGATTTATCGGTGATTACTACGCCGCCACCCAATCGCTATCCCATTGAAAGTTCGGTGGTGAGCTTTAACGAAGAGCTTATTCGCGACGCGATTTCGTATGAAATTCAACGCAACGGCCAGGTGTTTTTTATCCACAACCGCATCGAAAACATCAAAGAAGTAGCCGGAATGATTCAGCGTTTGGTGCCCGATGCCAAAGTGGGTGTAGGTCATGGTCAAATGGACGGGAGCAAACTCGAAGAACTGATGTTGGCTTTTATGAATGGCGAATTTGACGTTTTGGTGGCCACGACTATCATCGAAAGCGGTTTGGATGTGCCCAATGCCAATACGATTTTTATCAACAACGCCAATAATTTTGGCCTCTCCGATTTGCACCAAATGCGGGGCAGGGTAGGCCGAAGCAACAAAAAAGCCTTTTGTTATTTTATATGTCCGCCTTATTCGGCGATGACCGAGGATGCCCGCAAACGCATTCAGGCCTTGGAGCAACACAGCGATTTGGGCAGCGGATTTAACATTGCTATGAAAGATTTAGAAATTCGTGGCGCAGGTGATTTATTGGGTGGTGAGCAAAGCGGGTTTATTAATGAAATAGGCTTTGAGACCTACCAAAAAATCATGAATGAGGCCATTGAAGAGCTCAAAGAAAACGAGTTCAAGGACTTGTATGCCACCGACGAAGATCTCGATACCAAAACCTACGTCAAAGAAATGCAGTTGGACACCGATTTTGAGTTGCTATTCCCAGACGATTACATCAACTCGATTACCGAACGCTTGAATCTATACAACGAGTTGAGTCTTATAAAAGATGAAGAATCTTTGTTGGCCTTTGAAACCAAACTGATCGATCGTTTTGGGCCTTTGCCAAAACCGGCCATTTCGTTGTTGAGCAGCATGCGCATCAAATGGATTGCCACCCAACTCGGCATCGAAAAACTGGTCTTGAAACAAGGCAAAATGATTGGCTATTTTATTGCCGATCAAAACAGTGATTTCTATGCTTCGGCCCAATTTCATCGGGTGTTGCAGTTGGTACAACAACAGGCCCAACATTGCAAACTCAAAGAAAAACAAACGCCAAATGGCTTACGCTTGTTGCTCACTTTTGAGCATGTAAAATCCATTCGCGCTGCTTTGCAATACATGCAATTGTTGGCCTAAAAAAATCCAGCACTTAGGCTGGATTTCTTACTTAGTATTTTACGATTTTAAAATGTACTTCTTGGCTTTCGAATTGCAAGCTGACGAGGTAGGTACCCGGTGTAAATCCGGATAAATCCAATTGATCTTCGCTAGCTGTTTTTGATTTTTGCAGCAACACTTGGCCCATTACATTGGTTACCGTAAGCTGAGAAAAAGCAGTTTTGGATTGAATGTTTACTTTTCCAGTCGTGGGGTTTGGCGCATAGGTAAAATCAATAAATGATTCAAATCCGGTAGCTCCCAAATTGTTTAAACAGGCAACAGTTGCTTCATATCCGGGAGTAACTACGGCTCCATCTGAGGTAAATTTTAGCGTCAATGATCCATCCGCTGCAGTAGACTCAAAAGGTCCAGGAATGCTGTTTCCAGTAAATCCTCCGTTGCTGAGGTCCGTTGCTGAGGTGGAGTTTCCATCGTAGATATACAAATAATCCCAATCTAGTTCAAGGTCGAATGCGTTAAACGTGAGTTGAATTTTTTTGTTTGGCAAATTGGGAATCAAAACGCGTACATAGGTTTCAGAATCGGTATAATCTGCTTCAACACCTCCTGTATCGGTAAGAATTACTCCGTTGCAGTAATTTGCTCCTGTGGCAATTACAGTTTGTCTATTGGCCGACTCTAAACCAAACTCGCAAACAGGTCTTACTCGAATGCGGTAAAACGTATTGGGAGTCAAGTTGGTAAAAGTGTAGGCGTTAGAAGATACAGCAATCCAATTGATTGGTTCTCCGGTGAATGTGGAAGCCGACACTTCCCAATTTGAATTTAATGTATCGGTCCAGGTAACCTCCGCGCTTGTTGAATCTGAGTTGATGACCTCAATTGAGGAAACGGTATTGATGCAGGTGTTGATACAGTCCGTGCTTAAGCAAGTTGATCCATTTACCGTGCTCAGTATAAGTGCTGCTGGTTGAGGCCCAAATCCGTTGCTAAAACTAATGCCGGCATTGGTGAGGTGACAATAACTCATGATGGTCCCTTTTACCGCACTCGATGGAATTGGCGCTTGAGGACAATCTCCTTCAGAGTAGCCGGCTTGTTGTCCACAACCGTCAATGGCTGTGTCATTGTCGTTCCAATAACAGCCGTGTGTGTGTGGCGAACCCAGTAGATGTCCAAATTCATGCGAAATTACTTGTATGGTCCAGGAGTAGGTTGGTACGGTACCAAAACTGGTAGTTACATCCGAATAACTGAAATTGTCTTGAGAACACAATCCATTTATTGTAATGGCTACCCCGCCTAATCCACCCGGATCAATTCCCACCAATTGGCCAACATCCCCATCAAAAACAGGTCTAACCTCATTGAATTTATACAAGTAATCGGAAGACGATGATCCGATGCCTTCATAGGGATCTGTAGTAGTCCAAATAAAAATATTTTTGATTGCAAGACTGATTCCGTCATTGGCAAAGAGGGTTTGCACGTTGTTAAACACCGAAGTCATCCAATTGGTCGTTGTGGTTGTATTGCTGTCATTTGCTTCATACAAATCGAAATCAATTTCAAAGTAAATGGTTACACAGCGTTCGCTATTGGGTTGTGCATTTCCGATATTTGGCGATTGAACTTTTTCCGATTCTTTTGCAGCACATTTGAAATCATGTAATACCTTCAGGTCACTGTCTGCATACACAATGTATAGTTCGCTGTTGTCGAGTTTCCCAACAACGATATTTCCTAAGTCGTTACTTGAAATAATGCCGTTGAGTTCATTGGCAAAAAAGTTAAAGGAAACAACAGAATTAGGGTTGTTTTTTAGTATTCCTCGGTAGTACACTCCGGGGTTGTAGGCGGTGTTTTTTTGCACATCGGTATCCAAATGAAAGCCCTCGGCAATTGGATTAACTTGATACAGTTGCACTACAAGCTCGCTATTTTGATGCGGGATAGTCAATTCGATATATTCCTTTTTTTGTTCTACTATCGCTGCAACAGCCGTAGAATTTAATCTGAAATAATTGGCTTTTTCAATCACTGCATTCACCGCTGGATTTGGGGTGTATGCAATAGATTCTGCTACAGAGAATGGAGTGAAAACAGTATTCGCAGTATGGAGTTGTTTGATTTTTTTAGCGATTTCTTGCTGAGAAAAACCAGTAAAACCAACTAGAGACACCAAGAGAATGAGAAAATTTTTCATAACGAAAGAGATTGTGTAATGGGTTCAAATATAGGAAATATGTGCACATTTAGGTGTTTATTCCAGCATTCAAAAATGATAAAAGGCATTTTCAAGGTGCTCTAAACTGGGTTTTTCGTTCGGATTTGTGGACTTGGGCATGGTGATGGCTATGATGTCAAACCGCACTTCTACATCTAGATTTTGTTGTTCTATATAGGCTGAAACGGCTTTGACCAACAGCTGAATTTTTTTAGGAGTGACAAAATCTTGTGGGTCACCAAAGTGGGCCGAAGTTCTGGTTTTTACTTCAATTACCGCCAAGGTATTTCCGAGTTGCGCCAAGATATCCACCTCTGCTTTTTGAAAGGTCCAATTGGTGTGCAACACAGTATAGCCTTTTTGTAGCAGATGTGCTACAGCCAGTGATTCACCTTGTTTGCCCAATTCATTGTGTGCAGCCATTAGTCAATATGCAATTGTGTGCCCGATTTTGTAACAGTTAATCTTGCATTTTTCCCAAATGGCAAGGCGCGGTTATCGGCAATGTGGCCCGCCGGAAAATGATAGGCAATAGGAATGTTCAAGGGATTCAAATGCTCTGCAAGAATTTCATAGGCCGATTTTCCCCATGGAATTTCGTTGTCGTGCATTTGGCTGAATGCGCCAACAATGACACCCTTGAGTTGAGTAAACAATCCACTTCGTTTTAACCCCATACACATTCGGTCAAGGTGGTACAAGTATTCGTCTAAGTCCTCGATAAACAATAATTTACCAACGCCATCTACCTGAGAGGCAGAGCCCATCAAGCTATACAAAATGGATAAATTGCCGCCCATCAATTCGCCGGTTACCGAGCCTAATTGGTTCTCGGGTTGATAAGGCAATTCGAAGTGTAAGGGCTCGTTAAATAAAATTTTGCGCAAAGATTCAAGTGCTTCAGGGCTCGCTTTTTCAACGTTTACGGGCATTAATCCATGAATGGAGCTGAATCCCAATTGGTGTAAATGCGCATGCAAAACTGTGACGTCGCTAAACCCGATGATCCATTTGGGCTGTTTTTTTAAGGGGCTAAAATCAACCAAATCGATCATGCGCACAGTACCGTATCCACCACGTACACACCAAATTGCCTTTATGTCGGGGTTTTCCAATTGCGCTTGTAAGTCGGCGGCGCGTTGGGCATCGGTGCCGGCCAATTGGTGGTTGTCGAGTCCAATGCTATGCCCAATTTGCACACGTAATCCCCATGATTCAAGTAGCTCAATGGCGGGTTGTAAATTGGGTAAAATATTTTTTCGGGCGGTAGCTACAATGGCCACTGTATCTCCTTGACGCAAAGCTGGGGCGTGAATCATGATTTCTTGTTTGAGACAAAGATATAAAAACCAATTTGTCAAGTTCATTTGTATGTAAAACACCCAAATTCATGGGCAGTTTTTTCAGTTAGGATCAGTCTAAACTCTCAATTCTATTGCTTATTTTTGCGAGGCAATTGGAAATTTTCCTTTTGTAATTAAACCATTTTTTATGTTAGCACACCCAAAACGATATACCATCACCGCGGCCTTACCTTATACCAACGGACCCATTCACATTGGACATTTGGCTGGCGTGTATGTTCCCTCTGATATTTATGCGCGCTATTTGCGGTTGCAACATCAAGACGTGGCTTTTATTTGCGGCAGTGACGAACACGGGGTAGCCATCTCCATGAAAGCCAAAAAAGAAGGCATTAGTCCTCAAGAAGTAATCGACAAATACGACGGCATCATTCGTCAATCCTTTATCGATTTTGGCATTTCGTTTGATAATTATTCCCGCACCTCTGCTAAAATTCACCACGAGACCGCTTCGGCCTTTTTCAAAAAACTATACGATAAGGGCGATTTTATCGAAGAGGTAACCGAACAGCTTTATGACGCCAAAGCCGATCAGTTTTTGGCCGATCGTTTTGTAACGGGAACCTGCCCCAAATGCAGCAACGAGGAAGCCTACGGCGACCAGTGCGAAAAATGTGGATCTACGCTTAATGCCACCGACTTAATCAATCCCAAGTCGACTATCACGGGAGAAACGCCTATTTTAAAATCAACCAAACATTGGTTTTTACCCTTGGATCGCTACGAAGCTTTTTTGAAAGAGTGGATCCTAGTTGGACACCAAAAAGACTGGAAAACCAATGTGTTGGGCCAAGTAAAATCCTGGATCGACGACGGTTTGAAACCCCGTGCGGTAACCCGTGACTTAGACTGGGGAATTGACGTCCCGCTAGAAGGTGCCCAAGGCAAAAAACTCTATGTATGGTTTGATGCGCCCATTGGCTATATCTCCGCCACCAAAGAGTGGGCCGCTCGCAAAGGCAAAGACTGGGAACCTTATTGGAAATCAGCCGACACCAAATTGGTACACTTCATAGGCAAGGACAATATTGTGTTTCACTGCATTATTTTCCCTGCGATGCTCAAAGCCGAAGGCAGTTTTATTTTGCCCGATAATGTTCCGGCCAACGAGTTTTTGAATTTAGAAGGCAATAAATTATCGACCTCCAAAAACTGGGCGGTTTGGCTGCATGAATACTTACAAGATTTTCCGAATCAGCAAGATGTGTTGCGTTATGCCTTAACGGCCAACGCCCCTGAAACCAAAGACAATGACTTTACTTGGAAAGATTTCCAAGCGCGAAACAACAACGAATTGGCCGCTATTTTTGGAAACTTTGTCAATCGCGTAGTGGTACTTACCCAAAAATACTACGACGGGGTAGTTCCAACTCCCTCAGCATTTTCAGATATCGATTTACAAGTTCTTTCGGAACTGCGCGCCTATCCAGCCGTGATTTCGAGCTCTATAGAACGCTACCGTTTTCGAGAAGCCCAAGGCGAAATGATGCAAGTGGCTCGTTTAGGCAACAAATATTTGGCCGACGAAGAACCTTGGAAAGTCATCAAAACTGACCCCGAACGCGTGAAAACGCAATTGTACGTGGCACTTCAAATTGCAGCGGCCTTACAGGTGTTGTGTGAGCCCTTTTTGCCTTTTACAGCCCAAAAATTAGGACACATTCTACAATTGAAAAGCCCTGATTGGAATGCCGTAAGCCAGGAGGAAGTGCTTCTTCCTGCTGGACACAAAATCGGTGATGCTGAGATATTGTTTACCCAAATTGAAGACGCTGCCATTCAACAACAAATCGATAAATTAGAAGCCAGTAAAGTGGCCAATGCTGCCGAAAACAAAACAATTCTTCCTCAAAAAGAATTTGTTTCCTTTGATGACTTTGCTAAAATGGACCTGCGAGTAGGCACTATTTTAGAAGCTGAAAAAATGCCCAAGGCCAATAAATTACTGGTCTTGAAAGTAGACACCGGAATCGATCAGCGCACAATCGTTTCGGGTATTGCGGAACATTTTACGCCCGAAGAAGTAGTGGGTCAAAAAGTCACTGTTTTGGTTAATCTAGCTCCCCGAAACTTGCGTGGCGTTGAGAGTCAAGGCATGATTTTAATGACCACAAATGCCGAAGGAAAATTGGTATTTGTAAACCCTGCAGCCGAAACCCCAAATGGAGAAACAATTAATTAAAACAGTCAAGAATTTACCTTTTGCAACCCTAGTTACCTATTTGGTCGCTTTGGCTTTTTGGCAATTATTATTTGCAAACAATTCTGTGCTTAGCCCGGTGCTGTGGGAAATACACACCATTTTTACCAGTGTTTTGTTGTTTTTTATTTTGATGAATTATGGACTCAATCCCAAATTATTCGACATCATAAAAATTGTTTTTCGCATTTTAATAAAAGTTTGGTTTGTGATTTTTATTGCGTTTTCCATGCATAAAAATTTGTTTGACGTTAAAGGTTTTGTGCTTACTGCCACCTTTGTTTTTGGTTATTTAGAGGGATTTATTGACCTCAATTCCTGGCTCAACAACCCCAGTACCGCCTTTGTTTATGATTTTTTCCACACGACTAATTCTCCAAAAAATAGACTTACCCTTTGTATTTTAGGCATTTCTTGGATTCATATTTTTTCAGCTTGTATTGCCGGTATTTATTTTTCAATTAACTAAGTATGGATCTTCATGTGATTGCCTTTGATGCCGACGACACCTTGTTTGTGACTGAACCCTATTTTCAGCAAAGCGAACAGACATTTTGTGATTTATTGGCCGATTATTTACCCAAACACGAATTGGAAAAAGAGTTGTTTCGTTTAGAAATGCAAAACTTAGATCGTTACGGCTATGGCATTAAGGGCTTTATTTTGTCTATGATTGAGACCGCTTATGAAGTTTCAAACCACACGATTTCGGCCTCAACCATTGCTAAAATTGTTGACTTGGGCAAAAAAATGTTACAACAACCAATCGAGCTCATAGCCGGAGTGGAACACACCTTACAATCCTTACACGGGCGCTATAAATTAATCGTTGCTACCAAAGGCGATTTGAAAGACCAACAACGCAAATTACACGATTCTGGGCTTGGGCATTATTTTCATCACATTGAGGTCATGGCAGACAAACAAGTACTCAATTACCAAAAATTGTTGCAACGCTTAGAGGTGTCTCCCGAAAACTTTATGATGATCGGCAATTCGCTTAAGTCGGATGTAATTCCTGTACTAGAAATGGGTGGTTATGGTGTTCATGTGCCTTTTCACGTAACCTGGGAACACGAAAAGATATCGCACCAAGTCATTCACCCTAATTTTACTTCGATTGAGCAACTCCCTGATTTATTGACGTTTATTCCGTAACCAGATGAAACAAAAAATAGATTTAGCCACGTGGAACCGAAAGGAGCATTTTGCCTTTTTCAGCGCATTTGAAGAACCTTTTTTTGGCCTCACGACCCAATTGGATTGTGAAAACGCTTACCATAAAGCCAAGTCACTTGGCATTCCCTTTTCCACTTATTATTTACATAAAACACTTGTCGCGGTTAACGAAAACAAAGCTTTTCGACTTAGAATTGACGGAGATGAGGTTGTTGAGTTTTCAGCGATAAATGGATCGGCTACCGTGCTGCGCGCAGATAAGACGTTTGGGTTTTCTGAAATAATATACAACTCTGACCTTTTTGTTTTTAATCAAAACGCAACTGAAGAAATAGAACGCGTTCAACAAACTACGGGCTTATTTACCCGCGAGTTTTCCCCTAACGTGATTCATTTTTCATCTTTGCCTTGGATTTCATTTACGTCTATTTCTCATGCTCGGAGCTTTACTTTGCCCGACAGTTGTCCCAAAATCTCCTATGGAAAAATGAGTGTTGAGGTATCTGGCAAACGCAGCATCCCTTTTTCAATTCATGTTCACCATGGCTTGGTTGACGGCTATGATGTGGGTGTCTTCGTAAATCGATTGCAAGATCTTTTAAACGAACACTAACCAGAAAGCATCAAGAAGCGACAAGGTTGCCGCTTCTTTAAGACTACTTTTACAACAAACAAATTTCTCCGACTTGAATTTCAGTGATGAATTTCTTATCACCATTCTTATCTTCATACGATCGGTGTGTGAGTTTCCCGTCTATAGCAAGTTCTTTGCCTTTGGTCACGTATTTTTCCAAAATCTCTGCGGTTTTTCCCCAGGCGGTGATGCGATGCCATTCGGTTTGTTCGACTTTGTCTCCGTTGTCTTTGTAGTAGACTTCGTTGGTGGCTAATGTTAAAGCAGCTAATTTCTTACCGCTTTCTAAGGTTTTGATTTCTGGGTCACTTCCTGCGTTTCCAATCAGTTGTACCCGGTTGCGTAAATTACTCATGGCGTTTAAAAAAGTTAAAGTTGATAAATGATGATGTTGACGATCAACGAAGCAAATGTGCGAACTGTTCTGGAATGAACTCGCGTAGTATCCGTTTGCTTTCGACTGTATGTGTTTGTAATCGGTTGTAATTGAAAAAAATACTACATTTGATTTGCTTCTGGAGTTTATCCCAAGCACCATCTATACTCGCCAATTTAATTTTATATGCCATGAAAAACTGTTTAGAATGCCACGACAAAATTGTGGGTCGTGAAGACAAAAAATTTTGCTGTGATGGCTGTCGCAGCGCCTTCAATAACCGATTAAACAAAGACAGCACCAATTTAATGCGCAACATCAATCACATTTTGCGTAAAAATTTTAGGATTTTATCGGAGCTAAATCCCGAATCAAAAGCCAAGACAACACGGAATAAATTAATACATCGCGGATTTGATTTTACCTACTTTACGCACGTCTTGCAGACAAAAACAGGGAACAGGTATTGTTTTTTGTATTCTCAAGGCTATTTGTGTTTGGAAAATGATCTGATTTTACTGGTTAAAAAAGACAGTCATTTATGAAAAAAAAATATACTGCAGTAGCCACTTTGCTTTGTTTTTCGGCAGCCTTATTGGCTAACAGCATTCAAGCGCCCAAAGACACCCTAAAATCCGTGACTAAATGAGAACAATAGCCCTTTTAGGTTGTGGTTGGCTTGGCTTTCCCTTGGCACAACAGCTTTTGCAAGCCGGTTTTCGGGTCAATGGTTCAACGACTACATCGGGTAAAATTTCCCAACTGACTCAAGCAGGGATAACGCCTTATTTTTTGGAACTGAAAGCCCAAACTGCAATAGGCGATTGGTCTGGATTTTTGAATGATGCTGACGTATTGGTCGTGGCCATTCCGCCCCAATTGAGACGTGCAGAACCAGAAGATTTTGTAGCCAAAATGCAACTATTAAGGCAAAAGTTAGAACGTTCAAATTGTAAAAAAGTCTTATTTATCAGTTCCACCTCGGTGTATCCCGATCACAATCAATTGGCTGTAGAATCTGATACTAACGGATTTGATTCACAATTGGTGCATGCAGAAAATCTTTTTTTATCGGCTGATTTTTTCCAAACAACCGTAATTCGTTTTGGCGGATTAATTGGCGCTGATCGGCATCCAGTGCGTTTTTTGGCCGGGCGAACGCAACTCGAAAACCCAGAAGCGCCCATCAATTTGATACACCAAGATGATTGTTTGGCTATCCTCCACCACTGCATCCAGCTTCCGTTTGAAAACGAAGTGTACAACGCAGTGGCACCCTATCATCCTACTCGTGTGGTCTATTATACCCATATGGCCCGCGAGTTACAGTTGCCAATTCCTGAATTTGATTTCAGCAAAGCCTCAGTAGGCAAAACCGTTTCGAGCGAGAAACTCGTTACCCAACTCGATTATACTTTTCTAAAACCAAGGCTATAAAAAAACCCCAAACTAGATGCTTGGGGTTTTGATTGTTATAGAATCTTGGATTACCAGATTTTTACACGTTTTTCGGGGGTTACATACATCCCGTCGCCTTCTTTGATATTGAACGCATTTTGGAACGTATCCAAGTTCAACAAGGGCACATAAGCGCGGTACATACCTGGCGAGTGCGGATCAGTTTTTACTTGATTTTTCAAGGCTTCGTCGCGGATTTTGCTTCTCCAAATGGTCGCCCATGAAATAAACAAACGTTGTTCTGGAGTGTATCCGTCAATCAATCCAGGGTTGCCATTTTCTTTCAAGTACAATTGCAAACCGTCATAAGCGGCATTGATTCCACCCAAATCCCCAATGTTTTCACCCAAGGTAAATTTACCGTCTACGTGAATCCCAGGCAAGGGTTCCAATGCCGAATATTGATCTGCTAAGGCCGTACCCAAATCGGTAAATTGCTTTAAATCAGCTTCGGTCCACCAATCGATGAGGTTTCCGTCTGCGTTGTAGGTGGCGCCTTGGTCGTCAAAACCGTGAGAGATTTCGTGGCCAATTACCGCACCAATTCCACCATAATTTACTGCCTCATCGGCTTTGTAATCGTAGAAAGGCGGTTGCAAAATAGCCGCTGGGAATACAATTTCGTTGTACGAAGGATTGTAATAGGCGTTTACCGTTTGTGGAGACATACCCCATTCGCTTTTGTCAACAGGTTTGCCCAATTTGTCTAAGTCTTTTGCCCATCCCCATTTTGAAACGGCACGCAAGTTTTCGAAATAAGATCCACCGTTGGCAGCACTCTTCACATCCAACGTGCTGTAGTCTTCCCATTTGTCAGGATAGCCAATTTTGATGGTCAATTTGTTTAATTTTTCAACCGCTTTGGTTTTGGTCTCAGCAGACATCCAGGTGAGGTTGTTGATGCGCATTTCATAAGCACGCATCACATTTTTGATCATTTTGTAGGCTTTGTCTTTGGCTTCAGCCGGGAACATTTTGTCTACATATAATTTACCTAAGGCTTCGCCAACCGTTCCATTGACTACTTGCAAGGCTTTTTCGTTGCGGGGTCTTTGTTTGATTGCGCCAGTCAAGGTTTTTCCGTAAAACTCCCAGTTGGCTGTTTCAATATCGGTTGACAATTGTCCAGCTGCTCCTCGCAACAACATCCAACGCATATAGGCTTTCCATGCGTCTACATTGTTTTCGGTAAACAAGGTTTGCAAGCCTTTCATGTATTTGGGCTGTGTAACGATAATGGTATCCACTTTGGTAAAACCAACTCCTTTTAAATAGGTATTCCAGTCGATGGCTGGAGTAAGCGCATTCAAATCAGCTATAGCTGTTGGGTTGTATTGTATTTTACTGTCGCGACGTTCTACACGGTCTAAGCGAGGCACTGACATTTGAATTTCCAAGGCCATAATTTTGTCGGCATTGGCTTGCGCTGCAGCGGGAGATTCGCCCAAGAACTGCAACATTTTGGCTACGTGCAACACATATTTTGCTCTTTTTTCTTTTGAATCGGCATCTTCTGATACGTAGTAATCGCGGTCAGGCAATCCCAAAGAGCCTGGTCCTAAGCTCACCACGTTGCGGTTGCTGTCTTTTTCATCAGCACCTACACCTACGCCAAAAAATCCTACACTTCCGCCATCGGCTTCGGTTTGCATCATTAATTTTTGCAAATCAGCTACATTTTTTACAGCATCAATTTGAGCCAAATACGGTTTCAATGGCGCAATTCCTTGTTTGTTACGCGCAACCGTATCTAAGGCTGATTGATACATGAGAATTGCTTTACCTTGATCGGAAGTTGGTTTGTATTTTCCGCTTTTGGTAGCTTCGGCCAAGATGGCCAATACGTCTTTGTCGGTGTTTTGACGCAATTCGTCAAAGCTTCCCCAACGGGTTTTGTCTTTTGGAATTTCTGTTTTGTCGAGCCACGTTCCGTTTACAAAACGAAAGAAATTGTCGCTGGGTTTAACGGATAAATCCATGTAGGACAAATTAATTCCAGGCGCTTTTTTAGCAGCCTTGTCTTGGGCTTGCGCGGTGCTTAGACCAAAAATTGCCGGCAACACCAATAAGGTTAGTTTTTTGAATTGTATTTTCATTTGAATTGATTTTAGTGTCACAAAAATATCGATTCTTGCCATATAAACTGTTAAAATACAAAATAATATCGGCGGGAATCCCGGCTCAAAATCAGTTGTATTTTGTAGTTTTGACGAAAATTTTTCATGCTTCGCTATTTTAAACAGTTCCGCATTTTCTTCTTGGTTTTAGGTTTTATTTCGGTGGTAATTATCAGTTTATTTTACCGGGCATTAACTCCAAAAAAATCCTTGCCCATTTACAATCCCGCCGATGTAAACCCCGAATTGGTGGACAGCACGGTGCAGTATATTCGCAAATACCACAAAATTCCGGGCTTTTCGTTTGTGAACCAAAACGGCAAAATCATCACCGACAAAACCTACAAAGGCAAAATTTATGTGGCCGATTTCTTTTTTACCACCTGTGGTTCCATTTGCCCCAAAATGACCAATAACATGGCTTTGGTGCAAGAAGCATTCGTGAACGATTCACGGGTGATGCTGTTGTCGCATACCGTGTTTCCCGAAATTGATTCGGTGTCGGTGCTCAAAAAGTATGCAGAAGAAAAAGGAGTAGACGACCGCAAATGGAATTTGGTTACCGGCGATAAAAAAGAAATTTACAGTTTGGCTAGAAAAGCCTATTTGGCCGTAAAATTGGGTAAACCCAGCGAATTGTATGACATGGTGCACACCGAAAATTTTGTCTTGGTCGACAACCAAAAACGCGTGCGTGGCTTTTATGACGGCACAAAAAAAGAAGAAATCGAGCGCCTCATTGCCGACATTCATTTTTTAATAGATGAGGAATAAAAACAACGCGAAAACTGATAAATATCAGATGCAGTTTTAATTTTATACCTACTTTTGCAATCTTAATTCAATCTAAATAAGCGTTGCAAATTACCATTGATCAGTTAAAAAAAGGCGAAAAAGCCACCATCACCCAATTTGACGTGGAAGCAATTCCATTGAAACTTCTGGAAATGGGTTGTTTACCTGGGAATTCGGTTGAGTTAGTGCAAATAGCCCCTTTTGGAGATCCTTTGCTGCTTAACATTAGCGGCTCACATTTGGCCATTCGTTTAGAAACCGCAAGCCAAATTCAAGTCACACGAGACGAAATTAGTTCAAAATAAGCCATATGCAATCGATACAAGTCGCGTTAATTGGCAATCCCAACACCGGTAAAACCTCGGTGTTTAACCAATTAACAGGACTCAAACAGCAAGTGGGGAATTACCCGGGCATTACGGTCGAGAAAAAAGTAGGCCAGTGTGTGTTGTCTGAATCCTGTGCCGCCACGGTACTTGATTTGCCAGGAACCTATAGTTTAAACGCCAGTTCAATTGATGAAAACGTAGTCATTGAGCTGTTGCTGAACAAAAAAGACTCCAATTTTCCTGATGTCATCGCTGTGATCACCGATGTCGAAAATTTGAAACGCAATTTGTTGTTGTTTACCCAAATCAAAGACTTGGAACTCCCTACGGTTTTGGTCATCAACATGGCTGACCGAATGATCCCAAAAGGAATTAGCCTCGATATTCCCTACTTAGAAGCACAATTGCAAACTAAAATTGTGCTCGTGAGTTCCCGAAAAGGAACCGGCATTGCCGAACTCAAACAGGTATTGGCCGATTACCAACAATTATCGATCACGCCATGCCTCAACGCTTCAAGTATTGATGAAGACTATTTTGGTCAGTTGCGCAAAGCGTTTCCCAATCAGCTGTTGTACAAATTGTGGCTGGTGATTACGCAAGACGTAAATTTCTTGAACCTTGAACGCAAAGAAATGCCCAATTCGTTTACCAAATCGCATGCCGATTTAAAGCGGATGCAACAAAAAGAAACCATCAAACGGTACCAATTTATCAATCAGGTGTTGGCTACAGGCTTACTAATTGATGCCGCAGTTGCCACAGATTTTAGAAGTAAATTAGACAAGGTACTGACGCATAGAGTATGGGGTTATTTCATTTTTTTTGTGGTTTTATTTGTTCTTTTTCAATCCATTTTTGATTGGTCAAAAGTCCCCATGGACTTTATTGACAGCACTTTTGCTAGTTTGAGTTCAGTGGCAGACAAAAACCTTCCGCCGGGAGTGTTAACCAATTTAATTTCACAAGGCATCATTCCTGGGATTGGTGGAATTTTAATCTTTATCCCTCAAATTGCCTTTTTGTTTTTGTTTATTTCCATATTGGAAGAAAGTGGATACATGAGTCGCGTGGTGTTTTTGATGGACAAAATTATGCGGAAATTTGGCTTATCAGGAAAAAGCGTGGTGCCATTAATTTCGGGAACAGCCTGTGCCATTCCAGCTATCATGGCCACAAGAAATATTGAAAATTGGAAAGAGCGATTGATTATTATTTTGGTCACCCCTTTTACAACTTGTTCAGCCCGACTTCCCGTGTATGCTATTATAATTGGACTTGTAATTCCGGACGAGCGCCTTTTTGGAATAATTAATTTGCAGGGGTTAACCTTGATGTTTTTGTATCTTTTGGGTTTTGGTTCAGCCATTTTTTCGGCCTATTTACTGAATAAAATTTTAAAGGTGAAAGGCAAATCATATTTTGTAATAGAAATGCCAAATTACAAATTGCCGCTGTTTAAAAACGTGGTCATTAATGTTATTGAAAAGACCAAGGCGTTTGTTTTTGGAGCGGGAAAAATCATTTTAGCCATTTCCATTATTTTGTGGTTTTTAGCCTCAAATGGTCCAGGATCAAATTTTGAAAATGCGGAGCACATCATTACAACACAATACCGTACAACTGCTCAAGTTAGTGGCGAAACTAACATTCAAAACCAAATCAACGCCTATAAATTAGAGCATTCGTATATCGGTATTTTAGGAAAAACCATTGAACCAGCCATTCAGCCCTTGGGTTACGATTGGAAAATTGGCATCGCGGTAATTAGTTCATTTGCCGCAAGGGAGGTGTTTGTGGGGACTCTAGCCACCATTTACAGCGTGGGCGGAAGCGACAATGAAAACACTATCAATAACAAAATGAAAGCCGAAATAAATCCGATAACCAACGAAAAAGTCTTCAATTTTGCCTCTGGAATTTCGTTGTTGCTTTTTTATGCTTTTGCCATGCAATGCGCGAGCACTCTTGCCATTACTAAAAAAGAAACCAACAGCTGGAAATGGCCTTTAGCCCAATTATTCTTCATGAGTGGCTTGGCTTATTTTGTAGCCTTGATTGCCTATCAAGTGTTTAAATAAACCCCGTTTTTTCTGTCCCCTTTTTTTTGTAAAATTTCTTTATTTATAATTTGTCTAAATAAAAATAAAGAGTACTTTTGCTGCCTAGAATCAATCTAAATAAGAAATGAAATATCTTTTTGTCGCTTCACTACTTGTCTTTTTTTCCAATGTGAGTATAGCCCAAGATAAATTTGAAGCAGAGGAAAATGATACGGTCAAAAGGTTGGCGCCAGTAGTTGTAATTGCCAAACAACAAAGCCCCGAAAGAATGCCTGAAGTCAAAGAAAATGTACTTTTTTCAGGCAAAAAAAACGAAGTACTCAAGCTGTCCAACATCAACGGAAATTTCACTACAAACAATGCCCGCGAAATATTTTCCAGAATACCAGGAGTAACCATTTGGGAAAACGAAGGCTCGGGCATACAAATAAATGTTGGTGTTCGTGGGTTAAGTCCAAACAGAAGTTGGGAATTGAACACCAGACAAAACGGCTACGATATTTCTTCGGATGTGTTTGGCTATCCAGAAGCCTATTACAATCCACCCTTAGAAGCGGTAGAAACAATAGAACTAGTTCGTGGCGGCGCTTCCTTGCAGTTTGGCCCCCAGTTTGGCGGCATGTTGAATTATGTGCTCAAAAGGGAAAAGAAAAAGAAATTCTCGTTTGAGACACAAAACACCGTTGGGAGTTATGGCCTAATGAGCAGTTACAATGCCCTTGGAGGGAGTTTTAAAAAATTCTCTTACTATGTGTACAATCAATCGCGCAGTGCCGATGGCTGGAGAGAGAATAGCGAATATACCATTAGAAACACCCATGCTTTTGTGGCATATCGGTTTACCGAAAACACCAAACTATCGATAGAATATACCAACATGGATTATCAAATGCAACAAGCTGGGGGTTTAACCGATGAACAATTTGCTGCAAATCCCAGACAATCACTGCGAGAACGAAATTGGTTTGGAACTCCTTGGAATGTATTTGCTTTACAATTCGACACCAAAATAAGCGCTCAATTTTCTTCAAACACCAAGCTTTTTGGACTCATTGGCGAGCGAAATAGCGTGGGATTTACCGCCACATCCAACATAGAAGATGTAATTAATCCGGCCACCAACAATTACGCAAACCGTAGAGTAGACCGCGATTATTACAACAACCTTGGACTTGAAAACAGAAACATCTTTACCTACAAACTTGGAAAAATAAACAACAACCTTGCATTTGGTGTGCGTATCTACAAAGCCAATACCCAGCGCGTTCAAGATGGAAAAGGCACTACCGGTTCTGATTTTGATTTGTCTGTCGAAGGGCGGTTTGCGCGGGATTTGCATTTTACAACCGAAAACACGGCCGTTTTTGCTGAAAATCAAGTTAAGGTTGCTGAAAAATTTAGTGTTACTCCGGGTGTACGCTATGAGTACATCAAAAACACAGGATCAGGCCGATTTGGAATCAGTGGTGCAAACGACCTGGCTTTTCCTGACAAAACAATCTCACGTACGAAGCCATTGTTTGGGCTTGGCTTGGAATATAAATTTAGAACCACTAATGTGTACGCCAACATCACACAAGCCTTTAGACCGGTGTTATTTTCTGATATTACACCACCCGCAGTTACCGATGTAATTGACCCAAATCTGAAAGATGCCAGCGGGTTTAATGCCGATTTAGGCTTCAGAGGATTATTTAAAAATTATTTGAATTTTGATTTTAGCTTGTTTTACTTGAGCTACACCAATCGAATTGGCGGCATAAGACAATTTGTTAACAACGATCCAAATCAAGGCACATATATTTACAGAACCAATCTGGGAGAAACCGTAAATAAAGGGATTGAAGGATTCGTAAACCTAAATATTACCCGTTTATTTGGAATTGAAAAGCCCTACGGCAACCTAGATTTATTTGCTTCTGTGAGCTTTATCGACAGTCGCTATACTGATTTTAAAATATACAGCACAACAGGAACAGAAACTAATCTTTCGGGAAATCGCGTGGAAAACGCGCCACGATACATCCATAATTTTGGGCTCTCGTGGAGCAACAACAACATATCGACTACTGTGCAATATAGAATGTCTGGTCAAATTTTTACGGATGCAACCAATACAACCACCGCATCTGCTACGGGTGTTACCGGTCTTTTGGACGAATACCGTGTGTTGGATGCCTCAAGCGAATATACCTTCTTGAAAAACTACAATTTACGCGCAGGAATAAACAACGTCTTGAACGCCCAATATGCTACACGAAGAGCTGGAGGTTATCCTGGACCAGGGATTTTGCCTGGAGAAGGAAGAACGTTTTATATTTCAGTAGGAGCTAAATTTTAATTTCACTCGGGGTACTTTTCGGATAACTTACTTACACTTGCCGCATGAATGTTCAAGAAATACTCGTTGTTGTACTCCTTATCGGAGCAGTGGTTTTTTTGATTCGGAAATTTTTTTGGAAATCCAAGTCAACCAAAAACTGCGGCAACGGCGATTGTGGTTGTCCTTAACCCAAGGCCACGTCTAGCATCATCATCACAATAAATCCGCCGATAAATCCCAGCGTAGCAATGTCGGTATTTTTGTCTTGTTGGGTTTCGGGAATCACTTCTTCCACTACAACGAATATCATCGCGCCAGCTGCAAAAGCCAAAGCGTAAGGTAAAATAGGAATAAAAAACAGCACGGCAACCGCGCCCAACACACCCGCTACAGGCTCGACCAAGGCTGAAGATTGTCCATACATAAAACTTTTCCAACGACTCATTCCCATTCGGCGTAAGGGCATAGAAACCGCAATGCCTTCAGGAAAATTTTGAATGCCAATTCCAATAGCCAAGGTGACTGCGCCTGCAATAGAGGCTTCCGGAATTCCGGCAGCAACACCACCAAAAAGCACCCCAACCGCCAAACCTTCTGGAATATTGTGCAACGTAATGGCTAAAACCAATAGCGTTGTGCGTTGCCACGGTGATTTTACTCCTTCTGTTTCTTTAAAATTGATGTGTAAGTGAGGAAGAATTTTATCTAATCCAAAAATAAATAAAGCGCCCAAGGCAAATCCCACTGCCGCAGGAATTACTTTAACAAAGCCTTCGCCTTTACTCATTTCAATGGCGGGCGCAAGCAAACTCCAAAAGCTGGCCGCAATCATCACTCCGCCCGTAAACCCAAGCATTCCGTCTAAGACTACTCGGTTCATGTTCTTAAAAAAGAAAACAAACGAAGCGCCCAAAGCCGTTAAAAACCACGTAAATAAAGTGGCGTATAAAGCGGCTAAAATGGGGTCAATACTCTCAAAATAATCTAATATTGATTGAAACATAATTATTGAACGTATAAGTTATTCGCTGTTTTATTAGACATTGTCATCATTTTTGAATTTACTTCCACGGTTAAGGTGTCGTCATAATTTTCTCTTTCTTTGACAATAAAAGTAGCACCCAACGCAATATTTTGTTTGTTCAAATATTGCAGAAAATCGGATGAAGAATTTTTTACGCCAATGCACAAGTATTCCTTATTCAACGCTACTTCGGACAAGAGTAGTTTGTTGATTTTTTTAATTTCTCCCTTTTCATTGGGGATTGGATCTCCGTGTGGATCGCATTCAGGAAAACCCAAAAATTGATCCAATCGATTGATCAACGTTTCTGATTTAATGTGTTCTAATTCTTCGGCAATTTCATGTACTTCATCCCAAGAAAAATCAAGTTTTTCTACCAAAAAAACTTCCCATAATCGGTGTTTTCTAACGATCATTTTTGCCGCATGAAATCCCTTATTGGTCAGGCTCACTCCTTGGTATTTTTGATAAGCAACAAGTTCTTTATCAGAAAGTTTTTTTAACATATCGGTTACCGATGAAGCCTTTGTCTCTAACATGCCGGCAATGGCGTTAGTATTCACCCCTTTGGGCGAAACGTGTGACAAATGATAGATAACTTTGATGTAATTTTCTTCGGAAATAGTCATGGGTGTATTTTCAATCAGTCAAAAGTAAAAACAAATTTGATTTAAATAAAATAATTTTTAGTTTTGTCTAAAATATATTTTCATGAAACTAAAATTAGTAACCGCTTTTCTTTTATTCTCGGGCTTTGGATTTGCTCAGGAATTAGAACCGATTCAAACCGATAGACCAGACCAAACAGAAACCCCCGCGCTAACGCCCAAAGGAATGTTTCAAGTAGAAACCGGTTTTTCAGTTCAGAAAAATGACGAAAACAGCCAAACCAACCTTTTGCCATCTACCCTTTGGAAATATGGCGTAAATGAGAACTTTGAGTTGCGGATCATCACAGAACTACTCTCCGAAAAGTATAACACAGAAAGTAGTTTTGGTTTAAACCCGATTTTAATTGGATCCAAAATAAAAATTGCAGAAGAGAAAGGAATTTGGCCCAAAACGTCTTTTATCAGTCACATTTCTCTGCCAAATACGGCTTCACCTGAATATAAAACCAAATTCTATGCCCCTGAATTCCGCTTTGTAATGCAACATTCATTGCGTAAGAACATGTCATTCAGTTACAATCTTGGCGCAGAATGGGATGGATTTAACCCAGATCCTACGTTTATTTATACCGTGGCGTCCGGTTTCACAATTACCGAAAAATTTGGTTCTTACATTGAGTTTTTTGGTTTTGCCCCCCAAAACGACAGAGCGAATCATAGCTTTGATGGAGGCATTACTTATTTGGTTAACAACAATTTTATGCTAGATTTGTCTTCAGGAATAGGAATTTCCGATAATGCCCCAGAACAGTATGTGGCCTTTGGTTTCTCATTCCGGATCTAAATGAAACAATACCATTATATTTTTGCCGGTACCGGATTGGCCACTTTGATGACGGTATACGAACTGCTTCAACGGGACTATTTTGCACAGCACCGTATTTTGTTACTCGATGAAGCTGTCAAAAACAGCAACGACCGTACCTGGTGTTTTTGGGATCCGGCCCATACGTTTTCTAACATCGCTTCCCACAATTGGGATTCCATTCGCTTTACCAATTCCAATTTTACACGTGAAATGGCCATTGCGCCTTTTCAATACCGCCAAATCCGAAGCCGTGATTTTTATGCATTTGTCTTTGATTTTATTTCCCAGCACAGCCAAGTAGATGTGGTGCAAGAAAAAGTAATCTCCATTACCGAAACAGAAGCAGCCGCATTTGTTCAAACTGAATCCAATCAATACCAAGGCCAAGTGGTTTTCAATTCCATCTTAGACTGGAAAATATTGCAAAACGAAACCAAGTATCCGCTGTTGCAACAGCATTTTGTGGGTTGGTTTATACAATCGAAAGAAGCCGTTTTCAATTCGGCTGAGGCAACCTTTATGGATTTTTCTGTCGACCAAAAAGGAAACACACGATTTATGTATGTACTGCCAACATCTTCAACTGAAGCATTAGTAGAATATACGTTGTTTTCAAAAGAGCTGTTGCCCAAAGAAGAATATGAATCTGAAATTCAAACGTATATTCAAAATTTAGGAATTTCAGACTACGAAATGGTTGAGCGCGAGCAAGGTTCTATTCCCATGAGTTGTTATCCGTTTTGGAAGGCCAATACCAAGCATTGCATTTCCATTGGCTCAGCAGGAGGTTGGACCAAAGCCAGCACTGGATTTACCTTTAAAAACACCACCAAAAAAGCCAAGCAATTGGTTGATTATTTAGAAAATAAAACCCCCAATCCCTTTCAATTCAATCGGAAATTTTGGTTTTATGATTTGCTGTTGTTGGATATTCTCCACGACGACAACGCCCAAGGCAGCCGTATTTTTTCGGGCATTTTTAGCAGCGCCAAACCTCAATTGATCTTGCGGTTTTTGGATGAGGAGACCTCTCTTTGGGAAGACCTGCAACTCATCTGGCATTGCCCCAAACGCTTGTTTGTATGGTCGTTACTTAAGCGAGTATTAGGAATTAGACGCTAAATTGTTTCAGGTGATGATCCAGGTGTTTGTAGAATAAAATACCCCATTGTTCTGGACTTAAGTCGCCAAAAAACGGATGGGTTTTAATTTTAATGATCGATGGTCCCACTTGGCCGTATTCGATAATTTTTTTCAGTAAACTATTTTTTTCACGGGCAAATTCTACTGAATCAGTAATTAAAAATGCTTTGGCAGTTGGTAAGTTTGGCGTAAATGGTTCGCCTTTAATCAGCAGCTTTCTTTTCATCATGCTTCCAAACAAGTAACTCATGAGATTACGTTTGATGACTAATTTTTTTTCAGCCACTTCAAACGGTTTTTGGCAATGCACAAACATTTGCGCCGCATTCATCTTACCCCAAATCGGTAAAAAATCAGCTGTAATTTGTTGTAATCGATTTTGTAGTTCGAGGTTGTCTGTGGGGGTAAAAATTGATTTCATAGCAATTATTATTTTAAAAAAACCAACTGGCTACCGCAATCGCAGTCAACACACAGATGAAGTCTACAAGCAGCATAGCGCCCAAGGTATAGCGGGTGTTTTTTACATTAATCGAACCAAAATACACCGCAATCACATAAAATGTAGTTTCGGCACTACACTGAAAAATACAGCTCAAGCGTCCGGTAAAGGAATCGGGTCCAAATTGACGCATGGCATCAATCATAAAGCCGCGTGATCCGCCCGAACTAAATGGACGAAGCATGGCCACCGGAAGCGAATCGGTGATTTGCTTGCTCACGCCAATGTGCGAAAACACAAACGAAAGTCCCTGGCTGATCAGCTCAAACAAACCGCTGTTTCTGAAGAACGAGATGGCCACCAACATGCCCAATACATACGGAAAAATGGTTACTCCGGTTTTTAATCCGTTGTTGGCACCGGTAACAAAGGCGTCAAAAATGGTGGTGTTTTTTTCGGTGAATTTGGCTTCGTTTTTCCAAGAAAACAGCAGTGTAAACAAAATAATTCCAATGAGTAAAATGCTCGATAAATGAGAGGTAAACAGCGTTTTGCCAATTAAATCGAGTTGATTTACATAAAACAAAAACCCGATGATGGCCGCAATTACTGCAAATAAACTGGTCACCAACGCGGCACTTTTGAAATTTATTTTTTGTTTGATGCCCACCAACAAAAATGCAGCAATGGTACCCACAAACGAAGTAATGATACAAGGCAACATCACGTCGGCTGGATTGGTCGCGCTCTCGGCGGCTCGGTAGCCAATGATCGAGGTGGGAATCAAGGTGAGCCCGGCCGCGTGCAAACACATGAACATAATTTGGGCGTCACTGGCCTTGTCTTTGTCGGGGTTTAATTCTTGTAGACTTTGCATGGCCTTGAGCCCAAATGGCGTCGCAGCCGAGTCTAAGCCCAAGAAATTGGCGGCAAAATTCAAGGTCATGTACGAAATCGATTCGTGGTTTTTGGGAATAGTCGGAAAGACTTTGGTGAAAATCGGGCTCATTTTTTTGGCCAGTTTTTCAGCCGCTCCCGATTCGATGAGCAGTTGCATGAGTCCGCAGAAAAAGGCCAAATAGGCAATTAACGGTAGGATTAAATCGAGTAAACTGTTTTTGCAAGTAGGCAACAACCCGTCCGATTTTTGGACGCCCGAATACACTTTTACCGTTTGGTTTTTGTACACATAAGTAGTATCGGGATTGGTAGTTACGGCATCGCGAACTAGGGTTTGATCGGGCGCTTTGGTTATGCTGTCTTGCAAAAAAGCAGGCAGTTGGTTGAGGTATTTTTCGGCAATGAGGATGGGTTCGTCTTTTTGTCCATTTAGAATATAATCTAAGGTGTAGTGGGAGCCACTGGCCAATCCAATGAGCACAAAAAGAATCGAAGACACTAAAATGGCGAGCCAAAATCTACTGAGAACCATATACTTGTTTTTGGTAAAAGTAAAAACTTAAACAGATATTTCACAAAACCCCCGAATTATTATTTGCAGCTGCTTAGACGTGCAAAATTTCGTCCTCAATCAAGAGGTCTTCCCGGCGAAAACGCAAAAACAATTGGGCCACCGCGATGGTGTCTTTTTCGCAATAGGTTACAATGCGGTCAATGTCTTTTTCTACATAATACACCTGCGCCACTTGGCTGCCGTCGATGTCGCCTTTGGGCGAGGGAATACCCAAAATTTTGGTGAGTAATTTCAAGGAAGTAAAGTGCTTGTAATCGCCAAATTTCCACAACTCTAAGGTATCCAGGTGCGGAATTTCCCAAGGTTTTTTGCCAAATAAATTCAATTTAGCCGGCAAAGCCACTTGGTGAATAATCATGCGGCGGGCAATAAAGGGAATGTCAAATTCTTTGGCATTGTGTCCACACAAGAGGTGTTGCGCTTGGCCAAAGTGGTTGTTTAACAGATTAGCAAAGTCAAGCAGTATTTTTTTCTCTTCGCCAAAAAACGAGGTCACGCGAAAGTTGCGGATGTCGCCTTTCAGGGTAAAATAGCCCACCGAAATGCAGACAATTTTGCCAAATTCGGCCCAAATGCCGGCGCGTTCATAAAAGGTTTCGGGGTCAATCTCGTCTTTGCGTTGGTACTGCGTTTTGGTTTCCCAAAGTCCTTGCAGTTCAGCATCGAGTGCGTGGTAGTGTTCGTGTTCGGGTACCGTTTCGATGTCTAGAAACAAAATGTGGTCGAGTCTCAATTTTTCAATCATGGCGTGTAAAAGAGTTAAGGTTAGTATGGGATAAAAATAGGGTTTTAATTAATAATGAAAAATTAATAATTAATAATTTGGGGAGTATACTAAGAACGGCTGTTGGGAAAGAGCGGGGAGTGGGAAGTTGGGAGTTGGAAGATTTTCAAAATATACTATGAACAACTGATTAGAAATTCCAATGACGAATCCCGAAGCGTCGGGACCAAACTGCGGCTTTGACACTGAATTTTTTAATCTTTCAATTTTTCAATCTTTAAATCTTCGAGACCGACAACCGACAACGCACAACAAAAATTTCATCCCAAAATCAACTGCTCTTTCCCTATCTTTACACTCCATGAAACTACGCCCCATACACCAAGGTCCTTTGTTGGAATTTTACGCACCCGATTATTCGACGGCGCTTGATTTGCCGTATATCGACGCGGGCTTGCGGGCGGGATTTCCCTCGCCAGCCGATGATTTTATTGAGCTTCGCATTGACATCAACAAAGAATACATCAAAAACCGGGACACTACTTTTTTTGCCCGAGTAAAAGGCAATTCGATGGTGAATGCAGGCATTTTTGACGGCGATTTGCTCATCATTGACAAAAGTTTGGAGCCGCAAAACAACAAAATTGCCGTGTGCCAAATAGACGGTGCCTTTACCGTGAAACGCATCAAAATTGAGCAAGACGTGGTTTGGCTCATTGCCGAAAATGAAAATTACCAACCCATTAAGGTTACGCCCGAGAACGAACTCATGATCTGGGGAATCGTAACCGCTTCGATAAAGAAATTTTAATGTTTGCCCTGGTTGATTGCAATAACTTTTATGCCTCGTGCCAACGCGTGTTCGAGCCGCATTTGTTGGGAAAACCCGTCGTGATTCTTTCCAACAACGACGGCTGTGTGATTGCCAGATCTAATGAAGCCAAAGCGCTGGGCATTCCGATGGGCGCGCCCGCTTTTGAGTACAAAAAGGTGTTCGAAGAGCAGCAGGTGTTTGTCTATTCGTCCAATTATGCGCTCTATGGCGACATGAGCAGCCGCGTGATGAATTTATTGGCCAATTTTTCGCCCGAAATCGAGGTCTACAGCATAGACGAAGCCTTTTTGAAATGTAAAGGATTTGAGCACTATGATTTGGAATCCTATGGCAAACAAATGCAACGTACTGTCACCAAAGGCACGGGAATTCCTATCAGTGTAGGCTTTGCGCCCACCAAAGCGCTGGCCAAAGTAGCCAATAAAATTGCCAAGAAATTTCCCGATCGCACGCAAAGCGTTTATGTGATCGACACCGAAGACAAGCGCATCAAGGCCCTGAAGTGGACCAAAATAGAAGACGTCTGGGGCATCGGACGGCGGCATGCCAAACGACTCAAACGCCTCAACATTACCAATGCTTACCAATTTACGCAGTTGCCTGACGCCTGGGTGCGCAAAGAAATGGCGGTGGTAGGGCTGCGACTCAAACGCGAATTAGAAGGTAAACCGTCGCTTGATTTAGAGAAAATAAGCGTCAAAAAAACAATTGCCACCACCCGTTCGTTCGAAAAAATGCACAGCAAACTGCCCGACATTGCCGAGCGTGTGGCCACATTTACCGCCGCCTGTGCCGAGAAATTGCGCCGACAAAACAGCCATTGTAACCTGATTATGGTGTTTATTCACACCAACGGCTTTCGGCAAGACCAGCCGCAGTATTCGCGCAACATTGTGATCCAAACCGATTTCCCCACCAACTCAACCATTGAGCTCAATCACTATGCGCAAATTGGGCTGAAGGCCATTTTTAAGGAAGGCTATCAGTACAAAAAGGCCGGCGTGGTAGTTATGGGACTCACGCCCAATGAACAAACGCAGCTGTCTTTGTTTGACGCGGCCAACCCCAAACACTTGCCCTTGATGGCGGTGGTGGATCGGCTCAACCGAAGTTATGGAACCAATAAAGTAAAGTTTGCTTCCCAGTCGCTGGGCCGACAATGGAAAATGCGCCAAGAAAAACTTTCGCCGCGCTACACCACCTCATTTGCTGAAATCATTCAAATTAAGCTGTAATGTGCTTTCACTCCAAACAAACCAAAAGCGCCGTAGAACTGCAAAACCGGTTCAAGGCCACGCTCAAAGATCCGCAGCTGTTTAGTCCACAAGCGCAGATAAATGGCTTTGCGTTTCCAGCCACGCCCATCATTACTGCCCAAGAACCTACACTCATCCAGCACGCCCATTGGGGACTGATTCCTGCGTGGGCCAAAGACGAAAGCATCCGCCAATACACGCTCAACGCCAAAATAGAAACCTTGGACGAAAAGCCCTCGTTTAGAGAAGCCGTTTCTAAACGCTGTTTAATTTTGGCCAATGGCTTTTACGAATGGCAGTGGCTCGACGCCAAAGGCAAGACCAAACAAGCCTACGAAATTGGGTTGGCCGATGAAGCGCCTTTTGCTTTTGCCGGGTTATACACGCAGTGGTTGTGCCCGCAAACAGGTGATCCCCGCACCACCTATACGATTATCACCACCCAGGCCAGTCCGTTTATGGCGACCATTCACAACACCAAAAAACGTATGCCCGTAATTTTGGCTCCCGCCGACGAAACCCGCTGGCTGCAACAAGCGCCCATTGCCGGCTTTGGCTTTCCGTATGCGGTGGCGTTGGAAGCGAGGAAGGTGAATTAATAATTGCGGGAAGTGGGAAGTTGGGAGCGGGAAGATTTTCAAAATATACTAAGAACAACTGATTAGAAATTCCAATATTAAAATCCCAAATTCCAAACGGTTACTACAAGACGGAATTTTTCAATCTTTCAATTCTTCAATCATTCAATCTTCTCCGATAGCTCGGATTTCCTTCGGCAGTCGCTTCGCTCGTGTGCAATCCGAGACCACAAAGATGATATAATTCGTTTCTACGTACATTCTTTATAACTACACGAAAGGATTTTAGTTTCTCGCCAAGTCACGAAGTCGTAAAAAAATCTTTGCGTCCCGATTTATCGGGATTGCGTCTTTGCGAGAAAAAGCAAAAAACAGACAGAGAATTTGGAGACTTCGGAACAAAGCGGTGTCTTCAACACGGAATTTTTCAATCATTCAATCTTTAAATCTCATAATCCGCCAACCGAAAACACACCCCCAGCCCCTCTCGAGAGGGGAGTTTGAAAAGTATACTAAGAACGGCTTAATGCAGGAAGTGGAAAATGCGTCAAGAAAAACGAGCGGTGCGCTACACGACTTCGTTGTCGGAGATTATTCAAATTGCATGGTGACGAGCCGAAGTTGGTACGTGTATTTTACCTATTTTTGATCAACCAAATAACAATCGGCACAGGCAATTGGCGCTAACCGAAAAAGGAGTGTAGCAACAATAAATAGAGCCCTTTCTTATTAGAACCACATATTAAAACAAAATACCATGTTTCCATTACAAAGAGGCCGAAGATTGCGCCTAAACGACAGCATCCGTTCATTGGTTCGCGAAACCGCTTTAAGCCCTAGCGATTTTATGTTCCCGATGTTTATCACAGAAGGCGAAAATTACCAATCTGAAATTGCATCCATGCCCGGAATTTTTCGACGTTCGATTGATTTGACGGTAAAAGAAGTGCAAGAAATACATGCCTTGGGCATTCGCGCCGTAAATATTTATGTAAAAGTAGACGAGTCACTCAAAGACAATGCCGGAAAAGAAGCCTGGAATCCAAATGGACTTATGCAACGCGCCATCAAAGCCATTAAAGTCGCTTGTCCTGAGATGATTGTGATGCCTGATGTGGCCTTGGATCCCTATTCAATCTATGGGCACGACGGAATTATTGAAAAAGGCGATGTGGCCAACGATGCCACCAATGAGGCACTAGTAAAAATGGCTGTTTCGCATGCCCAAGCCGGTGCCGATTTTGTAGCACCCAGCGACATGATGGACGGACGCGTGTTGCGTTTGCGACAAGGATTGGATGCGGCAGGGTTTGAAAATGTGGGCATCATGAGTTATTCGGCTAAGTATGCCTCGGCGTTTTACGGGCCATTTCGCGATGCGCTAGACAGTGCGCCAAGAGAAGCCGATGTGGTGGTGCCCAAAGACAAAAAAACCTACCAAATGGATTACGCCAATCGTCTCGAAGCGATCAAAGAAGCTTTGATGGACGTAGAAGAAGGCGCCGATATGGTGATGGTTAAACCAGGTATTGCCTACTTGGATATTGTGCGCGAGGTAAAAAATGCAGTTCATGTACCTGTAACGGTATTTCATGTTTCTGGCGAATACGCCATGATTAAGGCTGCGGCCGAACGCGGTTGGCTCGATCACGACAAGATCATGATGGAACAACTCATGTGCATCAAACGGGCTGGCGCTAGTTTGATTTCGACTTATTTTGCTAAGGAGGCGGCGATTATACTTAATTCTTCTTCAACGTTGTAAGCGGATTTGTGTTGTTAACGAAATGTTTTTTTTAGAACCGTCACATCTCACCACTCATTTAGTTTCCACTCGAAAATAAAAAAAGACCTCACAACTGCGAGGTCTTTTTTAGTATAGCCAACATTGAATAAGGTCTATTCAGGGAATAATTAAAAATTGATATTAACAACACCGTTTAGAATATCTTGTGCGCTTGTCTGACTTGCATTGGCCACCTCACCACGAAAAGTTCCTACTAATGAAGTCGCAGAATTGACCGTTATAGTTGATGTCCAGTTGTTCCCAAAGGCCGCGGGTATCAAAGGGAAATAGGTTTGGCTTAAACCACGAAATTCAAAATTGATGATTTTGTTAGCGCCCGTTTGGCCTATTACAACATCAAAATTAACTTCATATGAGTTTGAACTGCTCTTTTGTCCGCGAACATGACGCATATTGCCTTCTGGAGTAACCGTAATCAGGTCAAATACGTGTGGAACCGAACCCGTATTCATAGTCAATGTTCCGGTTGTGGTTGGCACCGTACAATCACCTAAAGCCAATACAGCAGCAGCAAGGTCGCCATCGGGATCACCGCAAGCGGCAATTTCATTTTGCAAAGCCGTTTTGTAGGCGTTGCAATTTTGGGATGTGTTATCACTTAAATAGGCTTGTTCAGCCGCGTCAGTAGCTGCAAATAAATCATCGCAGCTGGGCGTGGAATTGTCGCTTGAGCTACATGAGATGGTTAGTGCTAATGCAAGTACTACATAAGCAAGGGATTTGATTGTTTTCATTTTGTTAGGGTTTGATTTTAATTTGGCCGCGAAAGTACAATCTAAAATGTTGTTTTACTAACGGCCATACGTTTTATTTTTTGCAGCTCCAGTATCCTATACACCAAAATAATAAATAAAGGGACTCACTTGTAAGGACAATAAAAAAGGGCGCTTTGCAAGTTGTAATTGATATCCGCAAAGCTCACAGGACATTTTTTTATTATTTTCGCACACAAAATATACAACTATGAAACACCTTACTTCTTTATTTCTTGTGCTGTCTGTTTTGTTTTTTTCGTCTTGTAAAAATGACGACAATCCACAAATCACCACCATAAAAATTGGCGGCTTGTATTCGCTTACGGGCAATTGGTCTTCATTGGGAAAAACGTCGCAAGAGGCCATGAAATTGGGGTTAATCGATGCCAATGAATACCTAGAACAAACAGGTTCGAAGTATCGATTTGAAACTATCGTATACGACACCCAACTGGACACGACATCGGCCAAATCTTCCATTCAATTTGGGTTTACACAAAGAGGAATTCGTTTTTTTATTGGCCCGCAATCAAGTGCCGAAGTAGGCGCCATTCGTCAGTATGCCAACGACAATAATATTTTGGTCATCAGTCAGGGCAGTACAGCATCGAGCTTGGCTATTCCTAATGATGCTGTGTTTCGTTTTTGTCCTGGCGATGCTGTTGAGGGAGCTGCAATCAGTCGCACAATTTACAACACGGGGAAGCGCATGGTCATTACCTTAAGCAGAAACGACGCCGGAAACATAGGCTTACAAACCAATGTAGGCTCAAGTTTTACAGCACTAGGCGGACAAGTAGATCCAATTGCGCCTTATGCAACCAACTTGACCGATTTTAGCGCGATCATTCAACAGCTGCGCACCAAAATTCAACAATACACCAATACGTATGGCGCCAATCAAGTTGGGGTATACATTGCCTCGTTTGACGAGTGTATTAATTTGTTCCGTCAAGCCGAGAATGATGCTATACTGGGAAGCGTAAATTGGTATGGTGGCGATGGCATGGTGCAAAGTCAACAACTTTTGCAAGATGTAAATGCAAGAAACTTTGCGGTAACAACCGGATTTTTTGCGCCTAATTTTGGATTGCCCTTGCAGCCTCATCCGGATTTAAATCGCATTAGCAGCGCCATTCAATCGGCTACAGGCATTGTTCCCGATGCCTATGCCCTTTCGGTTTATGATGCCATGTGGGTGTTGGCCCGCACCATTTCTAATTATCCAGGCGTGTTGAGCGATTTTACTCAATTGAAATCGGATTTTACACAAGAAGCCAACCAGCATTTTGGCATTACAGGCCCAGTATTATTAAACGCCAATGGCGACAGGAACTTGGGTTCGTTTGATTATTGGGGAATTGTAAATCAAAACGGAAACTATCTTTGGAAAGTGGTTGGAAATTCAAACTAATTCACGCATTCCATTTTTGAATAACTTAAAAACCCGATACAAAAGTGTCGGGTTTTTTTGCTTCCCTTTTGCAAGGATTATTTATCATTCAGCCCTATACCAAAACCAAACAAGGCAGCCACTAGAGCAAGGTGAATGTACAAGACCACTTTTTGCCAAGTGGGTCGTTCATCCCATTTTTGGTCGGTGTCAAAAGGGTCAAATGCCAATGCAATTCCTAAGGATGCTGCCGCTTGCATATAATCTTTTGAAAAAAAGGCTTGGTATAAACCCAAAAGAATAAAACCAATGTAAAGGAATTTGTTAAAAGGGGTTTTCATAGGGATGGAAATTAATTTTTCAAAAATAAGTACTGGGACTTCATTTCGCAAACGAATACCCACAAAAAAACCCGAGACAAAAGTGTCGGGTTTTGTTCTATTTTTCTTTTTGGAGATAGTTACAAATTTAATGCAATGATTGATTATTCAATTTTTTTAGAATCACGTGGTTTGTTTACACCATAAAATAAATTTTATAATCCAGTCTTATTTATTGGAAAACTTGTCTGCTCAAATAAAACCTACCAAAGGTATCCTATCGAAGTCCCATCAACTGCGTTTTGAGTTGAAAAATTATTTGTTTTATTGATTAAGTAAGAGTCAATTAAACCATCATAGTTTGTTTGAACTTCTATAGTATTTGCATTTAAAACTTGAAAAGTAAATACGACAGAAGTAGCCGGACAAAAGCTGCCGACACCTGTACTTGTTATTTGTCTAACTTTAAAAGTGTCATTGTCTTCTAAGTCAATAAGATTATTAACAGTATTGTAAACACATCCATCATAGTCTACGTTATTATATGAACCAATAATATAATATACAGATCCGGTATTATCCCCCCAATAAAATAATTTTTCTGTTTTAAACGTATATACTACACCATCAGAATCTATCCAAGATGTATTATTAAATATATTTCTGAATAATTGAGCAGAGTTAGAATTACCACTATCATTACTACACGAACTTACTAGATACACAAAAGTCAAAAAAAATATTATTTTTTTCATATCGCTTATTTTTTACAAACGTATAATTTTTTCAGACATCTTAATTTAGAATTTGATTTCAATTTGCTCACCTCTTGAAGAAAGTTTCAATATTGAGAAGATGGTTACCTATTCAATACACTTAAAACCAAATCAGTAAAGGGTTGCTACATTCGAGTGCTTTTGTTGCGTAACTATTTATAGTTAATTAACTCAACGACCACTTCATTTCGTCTATTGAGAACTTCAAACGGCGGGTTGTACCCAAGAAAAATAAATTTAGGGATATAATTTAATTGCTCTTTGTCTAATTCAGCTAGTAAAATAGACTTGTATTTTTCAATTTTTTCATCATCTGCCCATCCATCAAACCGAATGGCGGCCATGATTTTTTCTTCCTGTTTTTCAAAAAGGATTTTACCGTTTTTAGGAGATGGTAAATTTTTCAACGTATAATTTTTGGGAACCATAAACTTCATTTTAGAAGTGTCTCCCAATTCCATCACAACAGGTGAAGTCATGGCGATTTTTTCGTTGGTTTCATTGTCTCCAAATATATAGCCAGCCAATATCCCAAAACCTTCACTGGAACTTTCTTTGTACCCTTTTTTGTTGAGTTTTACACTCGAAAACAAGGCTGCCTCATATTTTCGTATCTCAAATTGGTCAAACTGCTTAATGACCTTGTATCTGTGTTGTTCGGTTTGTTGCGTGTTTTTTGATACAAAAATTTGGGAGACTGCTGCAACTAATAAAAGGGCTATTATTATTACTGCTTTCATAGTGTAATTTTTTTCAAGTTAATGTAACTAAAAGGCCTATTTACTTTTTAAAAAAAATAGAGTATTGGGCGAAGTCAAAAACAGCAAATTAATTTGCCAAATTTGTGGTTTACTTAAGCTAAATTTTGCTTTTTCAAAGAATAGTGTTTAGGTCTGAAATTTCGAGTGGTTTAGTAAGAAATCCCTTAACAAACCGGTAGCTTTCTGCTTTTTCTTTATCGTGAGGGCTCGTTGAACTCGATACCATATAAATCTCAAATGTGTGTTGTAATTCCAATTTAACAATTTCATCTAAAAAATCCCAGCCATCCCATATTGGCATATTGATATCCAGAAAAATCACATCCGGCATCTTTTCGCCTTGCTCATGCATTTGCTTTAAAGCCAAATAAGCCTCATTGCCATCTCTGTAGTCCAAAACAACATCACTGTATTGATTTAGTGAGATTAGTCGCTTGGCAAGCATCTGGTAGATAGGATCATCATCGATAATACAAACACGCTTCATTTTATGGATCAGTTTTTACTTCGTAAAAGTAATTTAAATACGGTTCCTTCATCCACTTTACTTTCAACCTCGATTTTACCGCCCATCGCTTCAACTTGATTTTTTGTTAGAAAGAGTCCAACACCCCTTGCGTCAGGGTGTTTGTGGAAGGTTTTGTACATCCCAAATATTTTTCTTCCTTGTCTTTCTAAATCAATACCTAAACCATTGTCACTGACTTTAAGACAAACAAATTCTCCTTCTTGAGTTATTGTAATTTGTACAAAAGAAGCTCTTTTGTCTGACTTGTATTTGATGGCGTTGGTCAGTAAATTAAGAATAACACTATCCAGATAAGTGTGGTCTCCAATAACAGTCAATGTGTCTTGCGGTTCAAAACGAATATCAACACCTGCACTGTGAGCTATTCCATAAATAGAAGAGATTACTTTTTTTATGGAATTGTTAATGTCAATCTCAATGTATTTCTTTTGGTCGTCGGTTTGAATATTTGCAATTTCGGACAAGTTTTCAATTACATCCATTAAGTTTTTTGAGGCGCTTTCAAGATTAGAAAAATAAATATTTTCTTTAAAGCTTGGCCATTCAACGCTCAACAAGTTGATTAAACCACTAAGGTTGGAGCTATGAGATCTTAAATTATGCGAAACAATATGTGTAAAATTTCTGAGTCGATTATTTTGATTTTGCGTGAGTACAAGCAGATTTTTTAAATCCAATTCCGCCTTTTTAATTAACGTAATGTCATGCAAATAGGCTTGTGATCCAATAATTTTTTGGTCTTTATAAAACGGAATAGCCCTGCCTTGTAGGCTGAGAGAAGTACCTTTTGTTGAAGTAAACACACAATCAAGTTCGGTTATAATTTCACCATTGTTGAGTCTTGGAGTTAAGCTTTTGAATTTATTTAGAGATTCTTTGTCAAGGAAGTCAACGAGGTTGAGTCCTTCGATATTTTTATCGTCAACGCCTAATTTTTCTTTCCATGATCGATTAGCCCAAACCAACCTTCCTTCATTGTCAATAGTGTGAATCAATTCCGAAGAATTTTCAAGTATTATTCTGTAGTTTTCCTCGCTTTCACGAATACTCTGTTCAAAGTTTACCCTTTCTGTTATGTCTATTTCAACAGCCATAAAACCAATGTGCTCTCCTTCGTCATTAAATAATGGAACAATATTAATTTCCAACCAATATTCAACACCTGATTTTGACCTATTGAGTATAGTAGTATTTACTTCTTGTAAATTATTTAATTTACTGCGAATTAAATTTTTGGTTTCCACGCTTGTTTTCTCAAACTGAAACATGGATGGGGTTTGTCCTATGATTTCAGACCAAGAATAGCCGGTTAATTTTAATGTGCTTTCATTTACCCAATTTATTACATAATTCACGTCCGTAATAATTACGCAATTTGATGTTTTCTCAGCAACTAAGGAGAGTTTTCTGACTTCGTTTTCGATTAATTTACGTTTTGTAATATCTTGAATTGTTCCCCTTACAACTCTGGAGTAACCCGAAATATTTTCGATAGCTTTTCCAGATATAGACACCCATCGTTCTAAATAAGGATCCTTGGGGTGTATGAATAAATCTTGTTGAAACGAGGAAGAATCAATAAACGAATTGGTAAATAGTTTGAGCACACTGTCTGCATTGTTTTGATCAAATAAAGATGACCAACTATTGTTGCTAAAAGAAAATTCCTGTGGGATATGTAAAATTTTACATGCATTTTCTGAAGCAGACCAATTGCCAGATTCTAAATCAATTTCAAAGCTACCAAGTTCTGCAACTTCCTGAGCTTCAAGTAATCGTAGCTTTGTTTTTTCTAAGTCTTTAGTCCTTAAGTTAATCTCAGTCTCTAATTTTTTGTTGAAGTCTTCATTTCTTTGTCTAGCATCTATTAAAGCATCTCGTAATTGGAACAGCGCAATATTTAAATCTGAAATTTCAGTAGCATTCGCGCTATTTTCAATTGTAACAGAATAATTCCCCGACTTTAATTCGTTGGCTACAGAAGTGAGATAAGTTACCGGGCGAGACAGGTATTTAGCAAAAATAAAAAAAGCGAAAAGCGAAACCAAAAGGACAGTACCCAATACAAAATAAACAGGATTATTGATTTCACTTACCCGATTTTCTAATTTGTATCGAGAGGCAGCAATAAGAATATAGCCGTCTATCAGTTTGGTTTTAATTGGGTGTTTTCGTGAAATATATTGGGTTGAATCAAGTTTAAAAATGACATTTTCATCAATATTTTGTGGATTTGACGCAAAAATTGTTTCAACGGCAGTAATAGAGTCTTTTTGAATGATGGCAACAAATTCAAAGTCTCTCATGTTGGTTGCCATGTTAATCGAGTTGGAGAGCGCTTCGAAGTTTTGGTAATCTAAGGATAATGAGGTGCTTAAGGCGATAATTTTAGAAATTTCATCTAAATTCTTTTCCGTGCTTTCACGAAACAATTTTCCTTGTTGTTTTGGATAATAATACCCCAAGAACGAGATGCCTAAAACCAGAGAGAGCGCAAATGGCAACCAAATTCTAATGGACAAACTGGAAAGAAATCTCTTCATATTAACGATTGGATATTGCAATCAACATTCCGTTTGGAACTGCCTTCTCAGACATTTTGACCATTCCAATTGCTCCTTGATTTTTCTTTACATAATCTAAAATTTCTGCGCTACTATTTAAAAATACTGGCGCATTCGCGCGACCTTGAAAAACTAATCCAAGCCAGTATTTATGTAATGAAGACTGTGTCATTTGAAGAATTGAAGACGCAAAATCATCGGCGAAATCAGCCTTGTTAGAAGGCATAACAACAATAACTTGTTCGTTTGTGTCCCATATAGTCTGCGTCCCTCTAAAAATCCCTTGAATTTGTTTTTTGCTCACAGATTCCAAGCCTGTTTTGTTGCCTACAAGGACAAGCCCCTGCCAAGAACTAGTCTGCGCACATACAGTTCCTTTTAGGGAAATTATGAAAAACAATATGTAAAGTGTTTTTTTCATTAAGTTATACTCACCTTTAAAAACCGTATGCCAATTGTACTCTAAAACCTAAAACATCAGAAAACCCAGAATGACTTTGCATCAATTGGGCATCATTATGTTGCATCCGTGTATATTCTATTTGTGCTTTTAAATTAATTAAGTAACTAAACTCGTAGCGATACCCTACACCCGCCTTCATCATTTCTGTTGAATAGGTATATAAATCATTTTCTGCTACATGAATGTAATCTACCAAAACATAGGGTATGTTTTTTTCATTGAAACGGATCCCTGCATAAGAAAAATTACTGAAGTTATTGGCAGACCCTTGGATTTCTGTTTTTGTTTGGTTAAATGCGAATTCGTTAAGGAACTCATACCGTTTTCCAAACCAAGAAATAGAGTTACAAAGCATATTAAAGTCAATAGAGCCTTTGTATAATGGGTCGGTTTGAACTGAAACAGTATGACCTGAATGAACGCCTGCTTTATTTTTAGCTAAATGATTATAGAAATAGGAAGCGCCAATTCGCAGACCTTGAATAGGTTTAATATGAACAGCGGCTGTAATTGACGGACCAAAATCACCTTGATAAACGTCCGTTGAATTGATGCCATTCCCTAGAACAACATCATAACCAAAACCTAAATTTCCTATATTTTGTCCCTGAAATTGAGTTCCCAATGTATGTAACGGCACAATGTATGAAAAGGCAAATGGACGATCAATTACCGGGAAGAAAACCCTCCCATGATGGTAAGTATCATTCCAAAAATTTACAGGTGTATGAAGCTTTCCTGCAATAATACTGTGGTTGTTTTTGTAGTTGAATTTGATAAATGCCCGTTCAATACTAGTTAAATAATTCGTCGCAACTGTGCTATTAAACCGAATTACAAACTCCCCCAAAAAACTAATTCGTTTACTGATGTTTGAAGTCACAAAGAAATCATGCTCCCCAATACTGAAGTAGCTTTCAACACTATCTTTTACCATTACTGAATGCTCAATGTGTCCAAACCCATTAAATTGAGTTTGTTTGTTTTGAGCGCTTAAGTGTGGGGTAAAACAAAACAACGTGATACACCAGATCAATAGACTTTTGGTAAAAATAAATTTCATGAACATGTAATTACCTGTAAATTAGTAAAAAACAAATGTAACAACTTTTGGTTTTAACTTTTGAAAAGCAGGTTATATATTTTTAATTATGCGGTATTAAATGGTATTACTTTAAAAATTAGTTGAGTTAAGATTTCAAATTTTCTTTTTATTTGAGCATGTGTATAAACTGATTCAAAAGCATCTGAAATTTACATCTTGATATAATTGGGGATTACAAAAATGAACTCCAATAAGGATTATAACCCCGGTTTTGAACATGTTACGCTTTTTTATCGTAAAAAACCCGACACTTTTGTATCTCGATAGTAAATAGGTATTAGTTAGAACACTAGTCACGAACTAAAGTTCGTGTACCTGAAGCCCACTTGGCTTCCTCCTCTTACTATCACACGAGCGTAGCGACTGCCGAAGGAAATCTCATGGGCTCTTCTCGCCCAAGATTGTCCACAAAAAAACCCGACACTTTCGTATCGGGTTTTGTTTTGCTCCCCCTCTTGGGCTCGAACCAAGGACCCTCTGATTAACAGTCAGATGCTCTAACCAACTGAGCTAAGGAGGAAGGCGTGTTGCCTTTTAAAGCGGTTGCAAATATAATGCGAAAAATATTTTTTGCAAATAAATGCGTACAAATTTTCTAAAAATAATTACTTGCCTACAATGGCCTTGTAAATGTCATTTCCGTTGGCAAAAACAAGTAAGGTAATAAGCAAGACAAATCCCACCATTTGGGCGTTTTCCAAGAATTTATCGCTGGGTTTTTTCCCGCTGATGATCTCGTAAAGCAAAAACACCACATGGCCTCCGTCTAGGGCAGGGATAGGCAATAAATTCATTACCCCCAACATGATCGACAAGATAGCGGTAATGCTCCAAAACACTTCCCAGCTCCAGGATTTAGGAAAAATATCAAAGATGGCTTTAAACCCACCCACGCCTTTGTAGGCGCCAGTTTCTGGATTAAAAATGGCTTTGAGTTGTTTGCCGTAGCCCAACAATTGGTCTTTTCCTTTGGCAATCCCAACCGGAAAGGATTCCAAAAATCCATATTCTTGTTTGGTAAAGGTGTAAATACCTAATTTTTCCAAACTTTCAACGCCCAATCGGGCTTGGTATACCCCAATTTTCCCTTGGGCATTGATCTGTAAATTAACCGGCGTTTCTACTTCGTTGCGCAATACCACAGCAGCTACAGTTTGTCCTTTGTGCGCTTCGGCATAGGCAACTACCTGATCGGTATATGTCGTGTTTTGTTCACCCATGCGTAACACAATGTCTTTGGGTTTCAAGTTATTTTTGTTGGCCGATTTGTCATCCACCAAACCCACAGCAAATGGCTCTCTCCATCCAATAAACGGACGTTTCTCGCCGCCCATCACCTTTTTGATCAAATCGATAGGCAGGGCAATGGTTTGTTTGGCGCCATTTCGCTCAATATCAACACTTTTGGCAAACAACAATTTGTTGGGTACCTCGTTAAATTTGGTTACCGTTTCGCCATCAATAGCAAGAATTTTGTCCCCGGTTTTAAAGCCCAGTTCTTCGCCCACTTTGGAAGTTACGGCAATTCCGTCTTTTAGTTCACTGTTTTTCAAATACATATCACCATAGTAAAAGGTCATCCCGATATAAATCACAAAAGCCAAAATAAAGTTTACCGTCACGCCGCCCAACATGATGATGAGTCGTTGCCAAGCCGGTTTACTTCGAAACTCCCAGGGTTGAGGTGGCAAAGCCATTTGCTCTTTGTCCATGCTTTCGTCAATCATTCCGGAAATTTTTACATAACCACCCAGCGGAAGCCAGCCAATGCCATATTCGGTTTCGCCAATTTTCTTTTTGAGTAAAGAAAACTTGATGTCAAAAAACAGGTAGAATTTTTCTACTCGGGTTTTAAAAAGTTTGGCCGGAATAAAATGACCCAATTCGTGCAAGATGATCAGTAAAGACAAGCTCAATAAAAATTGAGACAACTTGATGGCTATTTCCATAAATAGAGAAGTGTAGTTTTATAAACGCACAAAAGTAAGGTTTTCACCTTACTTTTGGTTGTGTGGCCTGCGGCTTGTTATTTTTTTATGATATTTTTATGAATGGCACCTTCTGAAGTATGGATTAGCAAGGAATACATGCCTGGAGTAAGTTGTTCCAAGTCTACTACCGTGCTGTTGTATGTTCCCATTTTTTGGCCCAATACATTGAATACTTCACAATTTTTAAAGGCGACGGTATTCGGTAAACTGATGTTTATCGCCGAGTTTGTTGGGTTGGGATAGACGCCTACCAATTCACTCAATTCAAATGCCTCACTGCCCAATGTAGCAGACCCATTTTTAGAAATAATGTCTTTATTGGCGTTAAATACAACACCCGTAACTACAAAAGGCACATTCACAATAAACTGTTGACCGTTGGTGGTGTGTTCCAAGCGCAAATCAACTGATTGACCTCCTGCGCCAGTTAATTTTATAGGAACAGGCATTTCAAAAAAGGAAACTGAACTATGCGATTGTGCCTGGTTGATGGTTACTCTGGCCTGGCCAGGGGCAATATTTTGAGCCGTTATCGTGTAAATAGGGTATCCTTGTTTGTAGACCCAATCATTAAAAAACTCAGTTAAATTTACGCCAGAAGCCGCTTCTAAATGGCCTTGTAAATCCGGTGTTTTGGCATAAGCAAACGCCAAATCAGGATCGTTTAAGTAGTTTAGCAATCCTTGAAAAAAGGGAGCATCACCCAGTTTGTAACGCAACATGTGCAAAACCATTGCTCCTTTGTTGTAGGAAAGGCGGCTGCTAAATATGCGGTTTACATCGAGTGCTTCTGTATCGGTTAAATATACAGCACCACTGGTTTGAGAGGTGATACTTGTAATCATCGAATTTTTGTTAGTCACAAATGCAGCTGCGCCATCCAAATGTTCAACAACCATGGATGCCATGTAAGTGGCGAATCCCTCGTTGAGCCAAATGTCTTTCCAAGTGCCACAGGTTACTTTATCGCCAAACCACTGGTGACCAAGTTCATGAGCAATTAAACTTCTACTGTATCCGCCGTTGCTGCCTGCCGTCATAAAGGAAACCGTGGTGTGTTCCATTCCGCCACCCCAACTAAATTGCGCATGGCCGTATTTTTCATTTCGAAACGGATAGGGGCCAAATGTATTTTCAAAGAAATTCATGATCGATGGAGTCACGGCCAAACTGGTTGTGTTTGTGGCCGCCGTCTCAGGGTACTGGTAATTTACAATCGGGAAAAAGGGACTTTCAGGAGTTCCTAAGCCAGCTTGTTGGTTGTAAATTGTGTAATTGGTTACCGCAATCGCAATCAAGTAAGCAGGGATTGGATAGCCGTGTTTAAAATGGGTTTTGCTGTTTCCATTGCCCACCGCAATTTTAGATTGTTGCATACCGTTGGCTACGGCAGTGTAGTTGCTTGGAGTAGTAATGTACACGTCAATGCTGTCAATTTTATCGTTCAAGTCTTGTTTGCAAGGCCACCATTCCATCGCGCCAAAGGGCTCAGACAAGGTCCACAATACAGGGACATTGTTGTGGGTTGAGGTAGAAAAAGCGCCAAAACCCGAAGAAGTAGGCACCCCAGCATAGGTGATGCTCACCGAATCCAAAACAGTTGCATTTTGTACAACGGGTAAATTAATGATTACTTCATTGTTTTGGCTACGGGTAAAAGAAAGAGAATTCCCTCTTTGCATAACAGAACTAACGACTAAATCATTTGACAACTCAAAAACAACAGAAGTCAAATCTTCTTTAGCAATGTATTTGGTGGTTACCTCTCCTGAAATATACTGATCAGCTGGATCAACTGCCAAATCAAGGCGGTGGTACACCAAGTCATATTTGTCTGTGGATGGATTTACTTGTAAGTTCATTTTCTTCGAGGCAGCTCGTTTTTCAGCCTGAACCAATTCTTCAAATTCATGGTCATGGGTTTGGGCAAAACTCCCTATGCTAAGCATCAGAAAGAGAAAGGGGTATATGTTTTTCATAATTTTTTTTTGCGAATTTATAGAATTAAACGAGAAACAAATCTTAAAATTTAAATATTGAACTAAAAATCATTTTGCCCAGCTTTTATCATTCCCTTTTCTTTTTATTTCACACTGAGATTATCTCAAACAAATGTTTAAATTTGCTCACTAAAATCAGGACATTCTACTCCTAAACACCAATACAATCATGTTGCAAATTGCCTACATCCGAGAGCACAAAGAAAAAGTAATTGCCGCCTTAGCCAAACGAAACATAGACGCCACTGAGGTGGTACACGATGTCGTTTTACTTGATGAACAACGACGCGCTGCACAAGCCGAATTAGACGCTGTGTTAACCGAGTCCAACAAACTTTCTGCATCCATTGGTGAAATGATGAAATCGGGTGAACGCGAAAAAGCCGCTATTTTAAAAGAGAAAACAGTTTTGCTCAAAGAGCAAAGCAAAGAATTGTCTGAGAAAACCGAGCAATTGGCTTCGGCCTTGCAGCAAAAATTATATACCCTTCCCAATTTGCCGGCTGATATCGTGCCCGCAGGAACTTCTGCTGAGGACAACCTCACGGTGTTTGAAGAAGGCGAAATTCCAGTACTACACGAAGACGCGATGCCCCACTGGGACTTAGTTAAAAAATACGACATCATCGATTTTGAGTTGGGAACCAAAATTACCGGAGCAGGATTTCCGGTTTACAAAGGCAAAGGCGCTCGTTTGCAGCGTGCCTTGATCAGTTATTTTTTAGATAAAAATACCGCCGCCGGCTACAAAGAATACCAAGTACCACATTTGGTCAACGAGGCTTCAGGCTACGGAACGGGTCAATTGCCCGACAAAGAAGGCCAAATGTACCATGTGGGCATCGACGATTTGTATTTGATCCCTACCGCTGAGGTGCCGGTGACCAATTTATTTCGCGACGTCATCTTAACCGAAAACGAATTGCCCGTTTGCTGCACCGGTTACACGCCTTGTTTCAGAAGAGAAGCCGGATCATACGGCGCTCACGTGCGCGGATTGAATCGTTTGCACCAATTTGATAAAGTTGAGATTGTGCGCATCGAGCACCCCGATCATTCGTACCAAGCCTTAGACGGCATGGTGGAACACGTAAAAACGCTGTTGCAAGAATTAAAATTGCCCTACCGCATTTTGCGTTTGTGTGGTGGCGATATGGGATTCACCTCGGCCTTGACCTATGATTTTGAAGTGTTTTCTACCGCACAAGACCGTTGGTTAGAAATTTCATCAGTATCCAACTTTGAGACCTTCCAGGCCAACCGCTTGAAATTGCGTTTCAAAGGCAAAGACGGAAAAACACAGTTGGCGCACACCCTAAACGGCAGCTCATTGGCCTTGCCGCGTGTATTGGCCGGAATTTTAGAAAATTACCAAACGCCCGAAGGCATTGTAGTGCCACAGGTGTTGCGACCCTATACCGGTTTTGATTTGATTAACTAAATCGACTGTCTTTTTTCTAACTTGCAAAGTGTTTAAATCCAGACAGCAGTTGCTTAATTTCGCTTTACAAAATGAAAAAAATCAGTATACTATTGTGTTTGATCTCGTGGCAACTTTGGTCGCAAAACGAGCAATTGGCACAAAATTATTTTGACAAAGGCGAGTTCGAAAAAGCCAAAATCAGTTATGAATCCCTCTTGGGAGCTCAGCCCTATAATTCGCTTTACTTTCAGCGGGTGGTGGAATGCCAACAACAGTTACAAGACTTTCAAGGCGCCGAAAAAAATTTATTAAACCGAAGCAAACAATACCAACAGGCTTCCCTTTTGGTCGAGTTGGGCTACAATTACCAATTACAAAAGCAAGGCGATAAAGCCAAAAAATACTTCGAACAAGCGTTGGATAAAATCCGAAAAAACCCCAACGAAGCTTATGGAATTGCGGTTTCCTTTGAGCGACATGTTTTACTCGATCTCGCTTTGCAGTCCTACGAATTGGCTTTGAGTTTGGCGCCACAAATGAACTTTAATTTTCAAATGGCAGTGCTGCATGGTCAATTGGGTCATACCGATCAAATGATCGACACCTTTCTAACAGAGGCCTTTGTGAATCCTCAAAATGTGCCGCTCATTCAAAATCAATTGACCCGATTTATGCAGGAAGATGCCAGCGTGGGCTTTCACGAAACCTTGAAAAAAGCCTTGCTGCTAAGGGCTCAAAAAAATCCAGATTTGTTTTGGAATCAAATGTTAAGTTGGTACTATGTGCAACAACGCGAATATGCGAAGGCCTTTATTCAAGAAAAAGCCATTTACAAACGCAATCCGGAGTCCTTGGCCAACATCATTAATTTAGCCCAATTGGCCCACGACGAGGGGTCCAAATCAACTGCTCAAGATATTTTTGGCTTTATTTTAGAAAACAGCAAAGACATCGAGCTATTGGTAAAATCACATTGTTATTTGCTGCAAATGCGCATTGAATCTGCCCAAGCTGCCGATTTACCGCTCATTACCACTGATTTTGAAACCCTACTCAAACGCTTTGGACAAACCCCATTTACCTTGCCTTTGCAAAAAAGCTATGCGCATTATTTGGCGTTCAATCTTCAACAGGCAGCTCCGGCTAAAAAGCTGCTCAAACAAGCCCTGGAATTGCCACTCAATGGGTTTCAAAAGGCAGACCTCAAAATGGAACTGGCCGATATTTTAGTATGGGAACAAAATTTCAACCAAGCGCTCATTTATTACAGCCAAATACAAGAAGAACTAAAAGATCACGAAATGGGTCACGAAGCCAGTTTAAAGTCGGCCAAAACCAGTTATTTCAACACCGATTTTACCTGGGCGCAACAGCAATTCAAAGCGCTCAAATCGGCGTCAACGCAACTCATCGCCAACGATGCGCTCGATTATTTTTTACTCATAAGCGATGCCACCGTAGCCGATTCTACCCAAACCGCTTTGAAAAGTTTAGCCAAAGCCGATTTTTTGAATTTTCAGAACAAAAAACAGGAAGCGCAAGCCGCCTATCTTGAAATGGTAGAACAGTATAAGGGTCAAGAAATAGAGGAAGTAATTGGTTACAGATTGGCTAAATTGGTTGAAAAATCAGCCAATCCCACGGCCGCGATTCCGTATTACGAAGGCATCATTTCTAAATTTCCTGAAGGGATTTACAACGACGAGGCCCATTATTTTTTGGCCGAAATCTACCGTATTGTGGTGGAGAACAATACTGGAGAGCCCACCTATTTGGCCGACTGCAAACAAAAAGCAATGGCGTCCTACGAAAACGTGATTCTCCAACACGAAGACAGCATTTACTACACCGAAGCCCGCAAAAAATTTAGGACGTTGCGGGGTGATAAAACCCTATAAAAATAAGGCTATGATTTATTACAATGTAACCGTCAACATACACGAAAGCGTGCACGACCAGTGGATGCAATGGATGCAGGAAAAGCACATCAACGAGGTATTGGCCACCGGAAAGTTTTCTTCGGCGCGAATGGTCAAAGTTTTGGTCGAAGAGGAGATGGGCGGACAAACCTATGCCATACAATACACCACCGAAAACAAAGAAATGCTCGAGCGCTACTACCAAGAAGACGCGCCCCGTTTGCGGGAAGAAGGAGCTAGACTTTTTGGCGACAAAATGTTGGCGTTTCGCACCGAACTGGCTTTAGTAGCCGAGTTTTATCAATCCAATTAATCTAATTCCCAGCACCACACTTCGATGGAAAAAGTTAAGGCCAAGAAACATTTAGGACAGCATTTCCTTAAAGACGAAAGCATCGCGCAAGCCATCGCTGACTCCCTTAGCTTAAAAGGGTACGATACCGTGTTAGAAATCGGGCCAGGCATGGGCGTGCTCACCAAGTATTTATTGCCTAAGCCTGTTACAACGTATGTAGTAGAAATTGACACCGAATCGGTGGTGTATTTACAAGAAAAATACCCGCAACTGGATGGAAAAATCATAGCAAAAGATTTTTTGAAATATGATTTTTCAGCTGTTTTTCAAGACAAGCCTTATGCCATCATTGGCAATTTCCCGTATAACATTTCTACCCAGATCGTGTTTCGCATGCTGGAAAACCGGCAACATGTTCCCGAGTTTTCGGGCATGTTTCAAAAAGAAGTGGCCGAACGCATTTGCGAGAAAAAAGGCAGTAAAACCTATGGCATTCTCTCGGTTTTGGCGCAAGCTTTTTACCATGCCGAGTATTTGTTTACGGTAAACGAAGACGTGTTTATCCCGCCACCCAAAGTAAAGTCGGGGGTGCTTCGCCTCACACGCAAAGAAAATTTCAGCTTGCCCTGCAACGAAAAATTGTTTTTCACAGTGGTCAAAACGGCATTCCAACAGCGCCGCAAGACCCTTCGAAATAGCTTAAAAACTTTAAATTTATCCGATAATTTGCGGGAAGATAGTATCTTTGACCTCCGTCCGGAACAATTGGACGTCGATCAATTTATTGGACTAACGCAAAAAATAGCTTCCGATGGAATTTAAAATCAGCAAACCATTTATTCAGCAGCTCGAGCAGTTCATTCAAGAAAAGAATGACGAGCAATTGGAATTGCTGTTGAATGATCTGCACCATGCTGATATTGCCGAGATTCTTGACGAACTCGATTTTGACGAAGCCACCTACATTTTTAAAGTATTAGATTCCGAGAAAACGGCAGAAATCTTGTTGGAACTCGAAGACGATTTGCGGGAAAATATCTTGAATCGCCTTTCGCCCAAAGAGATTGCCGAAGAGTTAGACGAGCTCGAAACCAACGATGCCGCCGACATTATTGCCGAACTTTCCAAAGACCGAAAAGAAGAAGTAATCTCTGAGCTACAAGACGTAGAGCACGCCAAGGACATTGTGGAATTGTTGCGCTACGACGAGGATACGGCTGGGGGAATCATGCACAAAGAGTTGGTAAAAGTCAACGAGAATTGGAACGTGCTCACCTGTGTCAAAGAAATGCGCATCCAAGCCGAAAACATTTCTCGCGTGCATTCTATTTACGTAGTTGACGACGAAGATCGCCTCAAAGGCCGCTTGTCGCTCAAAGATTTGTTAACCACCTCGACCAAAACACCCATTAGTCAAGTATACATCAGCAAATTAAACTACGTAAAAGTAGACACCGAAGACGTAGAGGTAGCCCGTATCATGCAAAAGTATGACTTGGAGGCCATTCCTGTAGTCGACGAGTTGGGCCGATTGGTAGGCCGCATTACCATTGATGATATCGTAGACGTAATCAAGGACGAAGCCGACAAAGATTACCAGTTGGCGGCGGGGATCTCCCAAGACGTAGAGGCCGATGACAGCATCATCGAATTGACCAAAGCCCGTTTACCTTGGTTGGTTTTGGCCTTGCTAGGCGGATTTATTACCGTAAAAGTGCTGGGCCTTTTTGAAGGCGCCATGCTCAACCACGGCAACTTGTTTTTCTTCACGCCGCTTATTGCCGCGATGGCCGGAAACGTGGGGGTACAATCCTCCGCGATTATTGTGCAAGGTTTGGCCAACGACACCTTGAGCGGATCGATTATCAACCGCTTGCTCAAAGAAGTTTCCCTGAGTTTACTCAATGGCGTAATTTTGGCCGCGATCTTATTTGTAGGCAGTCATTTCTTACTCAATGTCGAAATCATCATCGGCATTATTGTAACCATTGCCTTGGTTTCTGTAATCATCATCGCCTCATTAATAGGCACCTTTATTCCGTTGTTGCTCGACAAATTTGGCATCGATCCCGCTTTGGCCACCGGACCTTTTATCACCACCAGCAACGACATTTGCGGAATATTAATTTATTTTTCAATCGCCAAACTGATCTTAGGGTTTTAAGCGTGGGCATTCCCTGTTCAGGTCGCGCTGTCCGTTGTATCTTTTGCTCCGGCTAGCCTACACAAAAGGATGCCACTGCCATCGCTAATGCGCCCAAACAACAAACACACGCTATGGATTTTTCAACAATCAAGATTCTCCACCTCGACAGCAATCATTCCTATTTGTGGGACACGCTCGAGTCTTTGGGTTTTTCTAACACCGCCGATTTTACCTCGTCCAAAGCCGAAATCATGGCCCGCATGCCGGAGTATCAAGGCATCGTCATTCGCAGCCGTTTCCCGATAGACAAAGCATTTATCGACAGTGCTACCCAGTTGCAATTCATTGCCCGCGTAGGTGCTGGCCTTGAAAGCATTGATTGCGACTATGCCCAAGAAAAAAACATCACCCTCATTGCTGCTCCGGAAGGGAATAGCAATGCCGTAGGTGAACACGCTTTGGGTATGCTACTCAACGTATTCAACAACTTGAATCAGGCCAATGCGCAAATCCGCCAAGGAGTTTGGCAACGCGAAGGAAACCGTGGCCATGAACTCGAAGGAAAAACCATCGGACTCATTGGCTATGGCAACATGGGAAAATCATTTGCCAAAAAATTGCAGGGCTTTGACGTCAAGGTGCTGTGTTACGATATCCAAGAAAATGTAGGCGATGCCCATGCCCAACAAGTTTCACTCCAAGAGCTGCAACAACAAGCCGATGTGCTCAGTTTGCATGTGCCTTGGACACCGCTCACGCATCAATTGGTAAACAAGAATTTTATAGATGCTTTTACCAAACCGTTTTGGCTCATCAATACCGCACGCGGTAAAAATGTTGTCACTGCTGATTTGGTGGAGGCATTACAAAGAGGCCAAATTTTAGGCGCCGGCCTGGACGTATTGGAGTTTGAAAAAAGTTCCTTCGAAACCTTGTTTCAGGATAATGACACCGAAATTCCTGCTGCTTTCCAAGCCTTATTGGCCATGCCCAACGTATTGCTTTCGCCTCATATCGCCGGTTGGACGCACGAAAGCCACCTCAAATTGGCCCAAGTGATTGTAGCTAAAATCAAGGCAAAATATAGCGACTAAAACCACTATTTATCCTAAATTTCTCCCAAAACGCAGTAAAATGTAGGTCAATTTCTGTGTATCTTTGCCTTGATTTTTACGTTAATTCCCTCAATCAAAAAAATAAAATACTATGTATCCATCAGAAATGGTCAATCCCATGAGAGCCGAACTTACCGATTCGGGCTTTGAAAATCTATACTCCGCCGCCGACGTAGATTCGGCCCTAAAAAACGAAGGAACAACCTTGGTTGTCATTAACTCTGTATGCGGTTGCGCCGCTCGAAATGCGCGTCCAGGTGCCAAAATGAGTTTGGCGGGCACCAAAAAACCCGATCAGTTGTTAACTGTATTTGCTGGGGTAGACAAAGAGGCTGTAGATGCGGCTCGCCAGCATATGTTTCCTTTTCCGCCATCCTCGCCTTGTATGGCCTTGTTTAAAAACGGGGAATTGGTGCACATGCTAGAGCGTCACCACATTGAAGGTCGTCCAGCAGAATTAATTGCCGAAAACTTGCAAGATGCTTACGCAGAATATTGCTAAGCAAAGAAATTAAATAAAAAAACCACGCTACAGGCGTGGTTTTTTTATGACTTAGTTTTGCCATCCGCCTCCCAAGGCTTTGTACAATTGTACCGATGCAATTTGTTTTTGCTGGGCCAAATACGACCGATTTAACTCAGCGCTAAACAAGGATCGTTCGGCATCTAAAACTTCTAAATAGGCCACGTAACCCGCTTCATAGCGCGCTTGTGATAGCTTTAAATATTGTTGAGCGGCAGTAGTTTGTTTTTCGGCGGCAGCCCATTCAGCTTTGTAGGTGTTCAATTGCACCAAGGCATTTTCTACTTCGTTCAATGCGGTCAAAAAGGTTTTGCGAAACTGCAGTTCGGCTTCATTTGCCAAACTTTTATACAAGACAACTCTGCGTCGGTTTTTTCCAAAGGCAAACACATTTCCAGAAACTGTAGCCGCTGCCCCTTTGGTAAATGAGCTGGGTCTAAACAATTCCATCAAATCGGGTTGGGCATAGCCTGCAAAAGCCAAAATATTAAACGACGGATATTGCATGGCTTTGGCTACACCAATGCGATCAACGGCTGCTTTATAGGCCAATTCGGCTTTTTTGACGTCGGGACGATTCTCTAACAAATTGGCCGGAATTGAAGCCGGTAAAACCAAGTTTTCGGTGAGGCCGCTATTTTCAGGACCACGCTTTACCGTTCCGGGCATTTGTCCGGTGAGCAGCTGCAAGGCATTTTCTAAATAGGTGATTTCGCGAATAATTTGTTGCAAAGTCCCTTCGGCAAGTGCTACTTGTTGCTCGATTTGTACTTTATCCAGTTCTGACACATAGCCTTTTTCAAAACGCTTGACCACGATGTCATAGGTTGCTTTTCTAGACTCAACGGTGCGTTGGGTAATGCGCAAGCGGTTGTCAAAATCGCGCAAATTAAAATAGGTACTCGCAATTTGTGCAACCAATTCAGAGAGGATGGCTTTTCTAGCTTCGTCTGTGGCCAACAATTCGTTTTGCAGGGCACTTTTTTCGGATCGAATTTTACCAAAAAAATCCAACTCCCAGTTCAAGGTGCCAAACGCAGTTGACGGATTAACAAGGGATTCCGGCCGATTTACCGTAGCTGAATACCCTACACTGGGCAATAAATTGGCTTTGGTAATGCCCAAAACAGCTTGGGCTTGATCCATGCGAGCCAGGGCAATTTTCAGGTCGTAGTTGTTTTCCACTCCTTTTTGAATCAAGGCGGTTAATTCGGGATCATTGAATAAACTAAACCACTTTACATTGGCCACCGATTCATTTTCATTTGCTTGTTGGGCATGCAAAAACGAAGCAGGCGTTCCCAACTCGGGTCGATTATAGGCTGGACCTACTTTACAACTGGCTAAAAGCAAGGCAAGCAATACGCCAAGGATCAATTTATTTTTCATCGGTATCGGTATTAGTAGGAGTCACAACTTGTTTTTTCCCAAGGCTTTCAATGGTTACATACAACAACGGAATCAAACACACACCCAAAATGGTGGCCACCAACATTCCGCTAAACACCGTCATTCCCATTACTTTTCGGGCTTGTGCACCAGCCCCCGAAGCAGTAAGCAAGGGCACTACACCCAAGATAAAGGCAAAAGCCGTCATCAAAATGGGACGAAAACGCAACTTGGCGGCATAAATCGCGGCCTCTTTAAGCGGCATGCCTTTGTCGTATTCGGCTTTGGCAAATTCGATAATCAAAATGGCATTTTTTGCTGCCAACCCGATGAGCATCACCAACCCAATTTGCGCAAACACATTGTTAACATAGCCCGGATTGAATAAATTACACAAATACAAGCCCAAAAAGGCGCCAAATATGGCAAACGGCGTGCCAAGCAATACACTAAACGGCAGTTTCCAACTCTCGTATTGGGCCGCCAAGATGAGAAATACAAAAATTAAGGCCATTAAAAACACCGTTCCGCCTTTGCCTTCGGCAGCTTTTTCTTGAAAACTCATGCCCGACCATTCGTAGCCCATGTCTTTGGGCAATACTTCTTTGGCCGTTTCTTCCAAGGCATTGAGTGCATCAGTGCTGCTAAAGCCGTCGGCGGGCGTTCCGCTAATTTCAGCCGATCGGTACAAATTAAATCGGGTGGTAAATTCGGGTCCGGTTTCGCGAATTACTGTGGCAATGGTTGATAGCGGTATCATTTTGTTGTCGCGGCTGCGCACAAATATTTTATTGATGTCCTCGGGATTGATGGTGTATTCGGGTGCGGCCTGAATAAGCACAATGTATTGACGCCCGTATTTGTTGAATTCGTTCACGTATTGGCCGCCCAAGCTGCTGCCTATGGTGGCGTTTACTTCAGACAAAGAGAGGTTTAATGCCTGAACTTTATCTCGGTCAATTTCCAGACGAATTTGGGGAACATTGGAATTAAAGGTGGTGCGGATGTTGCCTATTTCAGGGTGCTTTTTTGCTGCCGCCATAAAACCAGCTGCATTTTGTGCCAAGTATTGAGGCGTATTTCCGCCGCGGTCTTGCAACATAAGCGAGAAACCTGCTGCGTTTCCAATACCCGAAATCGGAGGCGGACCAAAGGCAAATACCGTGGCCTCTGGTATTCCAGAAATGGTTTGGCCGTTGAGCGTTTTGATGATTTGAAACACATCTTCTTTGCGTTCGCTCCATTCTTTGAGCGACACAAAAAACACGGCATTGTTGGTCGCTATCGAATTTTTGATCAAACTAAAGCCCGACACCATGGTGTAGGAATCGATGTTTTCGTTTTTGGCCAAAATACCTTCTACTTTTTTACACACTTGATTGGTGCGTTCTAAGGAGGAAGCGCTCGGTAATTCCACGTTCAGGAACAAATAGCCTTGGTCTTCTTCAGGCACAAATCCGCCGGGAATCTTCCCGCCCAATAGGATACAAGCGCCTACAATAAGCCCAATAAAAACGAGCGATCGAATCGATTTTTTGAGCAACAATTGCGCAAATCCGGTATATCCACTCGTAAAGGCATCAAAGCGTTTGTTGAATCCGTCAAAGAATCTACCCAGCCAGCCTTTGGCTTCTTGGTTGGGTTTGAGCAATATCGAACACAAAGCCGGACTCAAAGTCAAAGCACTGATGGCCGAGAACAATACCGAGATGGCAATGGTAATTGCAAATTGTTGGTACAAACGACCTGTAATTCCGGGCGTCAAAGCAACCGGTATAAATACGGCAATCAAAATTACGGCAATCGCAATTACGGGTCCGGCTACTTCTTTCATGGCCAAGTTGGTGGCTTCGCGCGGACTTTTTCCGTGCTGAATGTGGTGCATTACGGCCTCGACCACCACAATGGCATCGTCGACGACTATTCCAATGGCCAAGACCAATCCCAACAAAGACAATACATTCACCGAGAAGCCCAAGAGTGGGAAAAACATAAATACCCCAATCAACGAAACGGGCACGGTAAGTAAAGGAATCAAGGTGGCACGCCAGTTTTGCAAGAAAAGAAACACCACAATAATCACCAGCAATACTGCTTCAAACAAGGTATGCATGATTTCATTAATCCCTTCAGAAACGGCCAAAGTCGTGTCTAAGGATATTTTATATTTTAAATCTTGGGGGAATTTTTTACTTTCTTCTTCCACCACCTTTTTGATGTTGGCCGCCACATCCAAGGCATTGGATCCGGGCATCTGCTTGATGTTGATGGTTGTAGCCGGTTTGCCATTCATACGCGCATCAACTGCATAGGTTTCGATGCCTAAATTCACCCGCGCCACATCTTTGAGTCGCACTTGTTGGTTGCTGTTGTTGGATTTGAGCAAGATGTTTTCAAAATCGGCCTCGGTAATTAAACGGTCTTTGAGAGTAACGTTGTAGGTATATTCGTTACCAAATTTGGCCGGAGGCGCACCCAATTTCCCTCCAGGGGCAATGGCATTTTGCTCCCGAATGGCATTCATGATGTCGGTAATGGTCAGGTTGTACTTGGCCAAAATATCGGGCTTCGTCCAAATGCGCATGGCATAATTGCTCCCGCCAAACAAAGACACTTCGCCCACTCCTTTGATACGCGCCAAGGCATCCACCAAATTGATGCTGGCATAATTGGACAAAAAGTTGTTGTCGTAGGTGTTGTTGGGCGAATACAAGGAAACCAATAACAAGGGCATGGCCAATGATTTTTTGGTGGTTACCCCGGTATTTTTTACGTCAATCGGCAAAGTTGAGGTGGCTTGCAACACGCGATTTTGGGTAAGCATTGTGGCTTTGTCCAAATCGGTGCCCATGTCAAAAGTGACGGACAACGACATGTTTCCATCGCCCGAATTGGTCGATTGCATGTACAGCATGTTCTCGACACCATTTACTTTTTGCTCGATTGGCGTAGCCACGGCTTGCTCAACATTGAGGGCATTGGCCCCGCGGTAATTGGTTTGCACCTGAATAACTGGCGGAGCAATTTCGGGGTATTGGGATACCGGCGTAGAGGTAATAGCCAATCCGCCAATGATTACAATAAACAGCGACAATACTATCGCGACGATGGGCCGTCTAACAAAAAAATTATCCATATTTAGTTGGCTTGCGTTGATTTAGTCAAAGGTTCGGCTATATAAGGCACCGGCACTACGGGCATCCCGGGCTGCATAAATTGATTGCCGATGATGGCCACGCGATCACCAGGGTTGAGCCCTTTGGTGATTACCCAATTTTCGCCCACTTTTGAGCCTACTTCTACAATTTTTACTTCGAGTACGTTTTTGTCGTTTAGGGTGTTTACTTGGAATATTCCCTGCATTTCATTTACCGCTTTTTGAGGCACAAGCAGCGCATTTTTTTCGGTATGCGAAGCGAAGCGCACTTTGCAAAACTGACCCGAACGCAAGGTATTATCTGGATTAGGGAAACTCGCTTTTACGGTCATGGTACCCGTAGACGGATCAATGCGGTTGTCGGCGTAATCTAATTTTCCTTTGAAGGGATGAACCGTTCCGTCTGACAACACCAATTCGATTTGATCGAAGGCGTTTTTATCACCGGCCTTGATTGCTTTTAAATGTTGCAGGTATTGGTTTTCGCTCACGGTAAACTTGGCGCCCACCACATCCAATTTGGACAAGGTGTTGAGCTTGGACGTAGCGCCCATGCGGTTGATGTAATCGCCTACCTCTACCTTACTGATGCCAATGATGCCGTCCATTGGCGCGGTTATTTGACAGTAACTTTTTTGCAATTGTTGGTTTTGCAAACTGGCTTTGGTGCTTTTATAATTGGCTTTGGCTGCCTCAAGGTCGGCTGTAGCCGCATCGAGTTCGCGTTTGCTTACCGCGTTCATATCGGCCAAAGGTTTGATGCGACTTAGCTCTTCTTGGGCATTGGCCAAACGACTTTGTGCCATGGCAACTTGACCACGCACTTGCTCCACTTGTGTTTCATATGGCAGCGGGTCAATGGTATACAACAACTGCCCTTTTTTTACAAATTGGCCGTCTTTAAAGTGGATGCCGGTGAGCGTACCGTCAACTCGAGAAACTAAATCCAAGTCAATATCGCCTGAAGTTTGTGCGGCATATTCAGTGTAAATAGGCACGTCTTTGGCTTCAACAGTTACAAAAGGAGCTTGCATCGCAACGGGATTGGGGGCCGCCGCTTCTTTTTTACAAGAGATCCATAGGGTAGACAAGAGCAAGACAAGCAACGGGAATACACGGTGAACAGTTGGTTTCATAGTGGTATAGTTTTTTTTCAAAATTTTAGCTAAAATAACAATTCTATGCATATGATATTCATCTATTCTGCTCGCCGGGTTTTGAAGGTTTTTTTTGGGTTACAGTTTGAATAAAAGCATTATTTTTGCAGCCTACTTTACTCACTTAAACTGTTTATAGCATGCAACTGTACAACACCTTAAGCGCAGAGGAAAGAGCCGAACTCATTGACCAAGCCGGTACACAACGACTCACGTTGTCTTTCTATGCGTATGCCAAAATTCAAGATCCTAAACAATTTAGAGACGCCTTATTTCTGGCCTGGAATTCCCTCGATGCACTAGGCCGAATTTACGTGGCCCACGAAGGCATCAATGCCCAAATGAGCGTTCCGGCCGAGAACATGGAAGCGTTTCGGGAAACCTTAGAAGCCTATGTTTTCATGCAAAACATCCGCTTGAATGTAGCGGTGGAGCACGATGACCATTCGTTTTTGAAACTCACCATCAAGGTCCGCGACAAAATTGTGGCCGATGGCTTGAACGACGAAACCTTTGATGTAACCAACATTGGCGTGCATTTAAAAGCCAACGAATTCAACCAAATACTGGAAGATCCCAACACCATCGTGGTCGATTTTAGGAATCATTACGAAAGTGAAATTGGCCATTTTAAAGGCGCTATTACGCCCGATGTGGAAACCTTTCGCGAGAGTTTGCCCATCATCAACGAACAACTCAAAGCCCATAAAGAAGACAAAAATTTGGTGATGTATTGCACCGGTGGCATCCGGTGTGAGAAAGCGTCGGCATTTTTTAAACACCAAGGCTTCAAAAACGTATACCAACTTGAAGGCGGAATCATCAATTATGCCAAGCAAATCAAAGAAGAAGGCTTAGAAAGCAAATTCATAGGGAAGAATTTTGTGTTTGATCATCGTTTGGGCGAACGCATCACCGACGACATCGTGTCGCAATGCCACCAATGCGGAAAGCCTTGTGACAACCACACCAATTGCTTGAACGACGGCTGTCATTTGTTGTTCATTCAATGCGATAGTTGTAAAGCGGCCATGGAGAATTGTTGTTCTAGCGAATGTTTAGAAATTACACACTTGCCTCTTGCCGAACAAGTCAAACTCAGGAGCGGGATACAAGTGGGCAACAAGGTGTTTCGCAAAGGAAAATCAGAGAAATTAATGTTCAAGCAATCGGGGGAATTAGCGGGAAAATCATTGGCAAAAGCCCAAGAAACGGCGGATATTCGTCACAAATTAAACCCAAAACAGCGCGAAAAAAAGCAACTGTTGGGTAAGGTAAGCCACTACTATGTAAAAGCCCGGGTGGGTCTTTTTGAATTAGAAAACGACCAAATAAATCTTGGTGATACCTTGCTTATTTCAGGCCCAACAACTGGAAATGAAAAAATTGTGCTGCACAAAATGGCGGTAAACGGCAGTGAAAATTCGGTGGCCAAGCCAGGTGATAAAGTAACTTTTGAGGTGCCGTTTCGTTTGCGATTATCAGACAAAGTGTATAAGATTTTACCCCAATAGTAGTCACTAAATTAGCCTAGAATAGAGGGAATGCAGCTTTTATTTTGGCAAATCAATGGCAGTTGACCCTGCAAAAGATGCTATTGAAACTTTAAAAGTTAAATACTATCTTTACGGACAAATCGTTTTACGCATAGAAATCGCTCTTGTAGCGATACCACATATATATTATGGCATGTACAAGTTGTTCAACCTCTACTGGTGGTGCACCAAAAGGGTGTAAAAATAATGGGACTTGCGGCACCGATAGCTGCAACAAATTGACGGTATTTGATTGGTTGGCTAACATGAGTTTGCCCAACGGCGAAGCTCCATTTGATTGCGTAGAAGTACGCTTTAAAAATGGCCGCAAAGAATTTTACCGCAACACCGAAAAACTGAGTTTAAGCATTGGCGATATTGTAGCGACGGAGGCCTCTCCGGGCCATGACATTGGCATCGTTACGCTCACTGGCGAATTGGTAAAGATTCAAATGAAGAAAAAAGGCGTAGCCGTTACCAGCCCAGAAATTGCTAAAATATACCGCAAAGCTTCTCAAAAAGACATCGACATTTGGTCGGCTTCCCGCGACAAAGAAGAAGGCATGAAAGTGCGCGCGCGCGAATTGGCCATTGCCCAAAAACTCGAAATGAAAATTTCGGACATCGAATTCCAAGGCGACGGTTCCAAAGCCACCTTTTACTATACCGCCAATGATCGCGTTGATTTTCGTCAATTGATCAAAGATTTTGCCAAAGATTTCAGCACCCGAATTGAGATGAAACAAGTGGGGTTTCGTCAGGAAGCTTCTCGTTTGGGAGGCATTGGTTCATGCGGACGCGAACTGTGTTGTTCTACGTGGCTCACCGATTTTAGAAGCGTAAACACCTCGGCAGCCCGTTACCAACAACTGTCGTTGAATCCACAAAAATTGGCCGGCCAATGCGGAAAATTGAAGTGTTGTTTGAACTACGAATTGGACACTTATTTGGATGCTTTGCAAGGATTTCCCGATTTTGACACCAAATTACAGACCGAAAAAGGAACCGCCGTTTGCCAAAAACAAGATATCTTCAAAGGCCTCATGTGGTTTGCCTACACCGATAATTTTGCCAACTGGCATGTGTTAAAAATTGAACAGGTGAAGGAAATTTTGGCCGAAAACAAGTTGAAAAACAAAGTATCTTCACTCGAAGATTATGCTTTAGAGGTCGCCACTGAGCCAGAAAAAGATTTCAATAACGCCATGGGCCAGGAAAGCCTCACGCGTTTTGATCAACCCAAAAGAAAGAAAAAGAACAACAAAAAACGCCGACCCAACGGAGAAAGTAGCGTGGCCACTTCCAACAACGCTAGGCCAAATAATCCAAACCGTCCGCGCCCCAACCAACCTAAAATTACCCCGAACAACCGCAATGAGAATAAGCAATAGGATTTGGATTATTGCAGTAACCTTGCTTTTGGTTTCTTGTGATAAACAACGTGTTTTTGACGAATACAAAGACGTGGGCACCGCTTGGCATCAAGACAGTCTTGTTTCCTTTGAGTTGCCTGTATTAGAAGCCAACAAAAAGTACAATATGTTTCTCACCTTACGGGACAATAACGACTATCCGTTTAACAATATCTTTTTGATTGTCAGACTAGAACAACCCAACAAAGTCACCTTGGTCGACACCCTAGAATACGCCATGGCCAATCCCGATGGCAGCCTTTTGGGCGATGGATTTACCGATGTAAAAGAAAGTAAATTGGCCTACAAGCAAAACCTTACAGCTCAAAAAGGAGCCTACAAGGTGAGCATACAACAAGCGGTGAGACAAACCGGAAAAATCCCCGGCGTGACCGAGCTTCCTGGAATTACAGATGTTGGATTTAGAATTGAAAAAACAAAGTAAATATGGCATTTTCGTTTAATCTTAATCAAGAACACGACTTAACCTACTTCAAAAAACGTTTTTGGAAAATCTTTTTTTATGTGTTGGGCGGATTGACCTTGTTTTTTCTGTTTGCTTCATGGGGTCTTTTTGGATCCATGCCTTCGTTTGAAGATTTAGAAAATCCGGATTCTAATTTGGCTACCGAAATTATCGCTGCTGACGGCGCGACCATTGGAAAATTCTACAACGAAAACCGCACGCCCATTAAGTATGCGGACTTGCCTAAACATTTGGTAAATGCCTTAGTGGCTACCGAAGACGAACGATTTTATGAGCATTCAGGTATTGACGGCCGCGGAACCATGCGTGCTGCACTCAGTTTGGGAACCAGCGGAGGGGCCAGTACCCTTACTCAGCAATTAGCCAAGTTGTTGTTTCACGGTGAGGGTTCTCGATTTTTGCCTTTGCGTATCATTCAAAAAGCCAAAGAGTGGATCATAGCGATACGTTTGGAGCGCCAATACACCAAGAACGAAATCATCGCCATGTACTTCAACAAGGCCGATTTTGTAAATACCGCCGTGGGAATTCGCTCGGCAGCCAAGGTGTATTTTGGCAAAGAACCACGCAATTTAACCATTAACGAAAGTGCGATGTTGGTGGGCATGCTTAAAAATCCTTCCTTGTTTAATCCCGTACGTCGCATCGAAAAAGTGACCGCACGCCGCAATGTGGTGTTGGGGCAAATGGTGAAAAACAACTTCTTACCCGAAAACCAAAAAGAAAGCTTAGAAAAAGAACCCATCGTTTTGCACTTTCAGCCCGAAAGCCATACCGACGGAATTGGCACTTATTTCCGGGAGTATTTGCGTGATTTTATGAAAAATTGGGTGAAAGAAAATAAGAAATCAGACGGCACCGAATATGACATGTACAAAGACGGCTTGAAGATTTACACCACCATTGATTCGCGCATGCAAACCTATGCCGAAGAGGCCGTGCAACAGCATTTACCCAATTTACAAGCCGAATTGGCTACACAACAAAAAGAAAATAAAAACGCGCCCTTTGTCAACATTTCGGATGCCGAAACCAAAAAATTACTAGACAAAGCCATGCGCGCTTCTGAGCGTTGGCGAGAAATGACTGCATTAGACAAATCGGAGGATGACATCATTCGTTCGTTTTCTATAAAAACCAAAATGAAAGTGTTTACCTGGAAAGGCGAACGCGATACTGTCATGACCCCTCTGGATTCTATTCGCTACTACAAAAGCTTTTTGCAAACTGGGATGATGGCTATGGAGCCCAATACCGGTCACATTAAAGTATGGGTGGGCGGCATCAATTACAAGTATTTTCAGTATGATCACGTAGGACAAGGGGCCCGTCAAGTGGGTTCAACATTTAAGCCGTTTGTCTACGCTACCGCCATCGAACAACTCAATATGTCCCCTTGTGATTCAATTATTGACAGCCCGTTCATGATTCACAAAGGCCGACACAATGTAACTGAAGACTGGGAACCCCGCAATTCGGATAACGAATACCGCGGCATGGTCACCTTGAAAAAAGCATTAGCGATGTCCATCAATACCGTGTCAGCCAAATTAATAGACAAAGTGGGCCCTGAAGCGGTCGTTGAATTAACGCATAAATTGGGGGTTAATTCGAATATTCCGGCTCAACCGGCTATTGCCTTAGGGGCGGTTGAAATCACGGTTCAGGACATGGTGGCTGCTTACAGTACTTTTGCCAACGAAGGGGTGTATATCAAACCTCAATTTATTACCCGTATTGAAGACAAAAACGGCGTGGTCATCTACGAACCCAGCACCGAATCACATGATGTGCTCAACAAAGACATCGCTTTTGCGGTGATCAAATTATTGGAAGGCGTAACTGAGGGTGGATCGGGAGCCCGTTTGCGCACCCAAGGCGGTGGGCACGGATACAACCGCGTAACCGGCTATCCGTATGTGTTTACCAATCCAATTGCTGGAAAAACAGGTACCACACAAAACCAATCGGATGGATGGTTTATGGGAATGGTTCCCAACTTGGCCACCGGAGTTTGGGTAGGTTGCGAAGACCGATCGGCCCGATTCAAAGGAATCACCTACGGTCAAGGCGCCACAGCGGCTTTGCCTATTTGGGCCATTTTCATGAAAAAATGTTATGCCGACGAAACCCTTACGGTCTCTAAAACTGATTTTGAACGACCCGCTAACTTGTCAATTAAAGTTGATTGCTGGGCACCACCCGTTCAAGACACAGTGCCTGCTGAACAAGACACCCAAGAAATTGGATTATAATTTTTACTCACATGATCAATAAAAAAGTAGCCACGGTACAAGAAGCCCTTCAAGGTGTGGAAAGCGGCATGACGCTGCTCATTGGCGGATTTGGACTTTGTGGTATTCCAGAAAACAGCATTGCGGAGTTGGTAACCAAACAAGTGCATAGCCTTACTTGCGTTTCCAATAATGCGGGCGTAGATGATTTTGGTTTAGGCTTGTTGTTGCAACACAAACAAATCAAAAAAATGATTTCTTCCTATGTGGGCGAAAACGCCGAATTTGAGAGACAAATGTTATCCGGAGAATTAGAAGTCGAGTTGATTCCGCAAGGTACTTTAGCCGAACGTTGTCGTGCAGCCCAAGCCGGAATCCCCGCTTTTTTTACCCCTGCAGGATATGGTACAGAAGTAGCCGAGGGCAAAGAAACCCGAGAATTTAACGGCAAAATGCACGTGATGGAACACGCTTTCAAAGCTGATTTTGCTATAGTAAAAGCGTGGAAAGGGGATACAGCAGGCAATCTAATTTTTAAAGGCACCGCTCGAAATTTTAATCCGAGTATGTGTGGCGCAGCTAAAATTACCATAGCCGAAGTGGAAGAATTGGTTGAAGCGGGCGACTTAGACCCCAATCAAATTCACATTCCGGGGATATTGGTACAGCGCATTTTTCAAGGTAAAACTTTTGAAAAACGCATCGAACAACGCACCATTAGACCAAGAAATTAAGCTCACTAATTTTCAAATTTCTAAAAAATATCACCATGCTTGGTAAAGAAGAAATTGCAAAACGCATTGCCCAAGAAGTGAAAGACGGCTATTATGTAAACCTTGGCATTGGCATTCCCACCTTGGTCGCCAACTACGTGCGCACCGATATTCAGGTTGAATTTCAAAGCGAAAATGGCGTATTGGGCATGGGTCCTTTTCCGTTTGAGGGCGAGGAAGATGCCGATGTAATCAATGCTGGAAAACAAACCATTACCACCTTGCCGGGTGCTTCTTTTTTTGATTCGGCAACCAGTTTTGGCATGATTCGCGGTCAGCATATTGACTTGACTATTTTGGGCGCTATGGAAGTAGCTGAAAACGGGGATATTGCCAACTGGAAAATTCCCGGAAAAATGGTGAAAGGCATGGGTGGCGCTATGGATTTAGTGGCCTCAGCAGAAAACATCATAGTCGCCATGATGCACGTGAACAAAGCGGGCGAATCCAAAATCCTTAAAAAATGCAGTTTACCGCTTACTGGCGTGGGCTGTGTAAAAAAAGTAGTGACCGAACTGGCTGTATTGGAAGTAACACCCAAAGGCTTTAAATTGCTGGAGCGTGCGCCTGGCGTGAGCGTAGAAGCAATTATAGCGGCTACTGAAGCCGATTTGATTATCGAGGGAACTATTCCTGAAATGAAGGTATAAGCGGTCTTAAAGCTCTCCTTTCTCGGCCAATTTACGTTCCAATTCGGCCTGAAATTCTTCCATAACTGGTTTTACTGTACTTTCTGGTAAGTCGGCAATGCGAATGTACATGAGTCCGTCGATGGCGTTATTAAACAACGGATCCACATTAAAGGCCACCACTTTTGCATTTTGTTTGATGTACTTTTTAATCAGCACAGGCAAACGCAAGGTTCCTGGTTCGATTTCGTCGATGATTTTATCAAACTTATTTACATCGGCCTCGGTTTCATCAAAAATAAAATCTTTGTCGGCGTCTTTCAATTTGACTTTGAATTCCTTTTTAGCATGAATGTACTGCGCAACATAGGGATCGTAATAATGCGATTTCATGAATTCGATCATCAGGGATTTTGAAAAATCAGTAAACTGATTGCTGATGCTTACGCCGCCAATTAAAAATTTGTGGTCGGGATACCTCAGGGTAGTGTGTACAATTCCTTTCCAAAGTAAAAAAAGTGGCATGGGCTTTTGTTGGTATTCTTTGATGATGAAGGCGCGCCCCATTTCGATTGATTTGCTCATCATATCATGTAATTCGGGCTCGAATCGGAACAATTCATGCAGATAAAATCCTTTAATTCCGTGCGCTTTGAATATTTCGGAACCTAATCCCATGCGGTAGGCCCCGGCGATGCGTTGTGCTTCATCGTCCCACAAAAACATGTGGTTATAGTATTGATCATACACATCCAAATCAATCGATTCGTTTGTGCCTTCGCCAATTTCTCGAAAGGTGATTTCCCTTAATCGCCCAATCTCATGCATGATGTTTGGGATTTTTTTAGCAGAGGTAAAAAACACTTCGAAGTTTTTACTGTGCGTAAGTCGACTGTTGCCTTCTTTTCGGAGTGCAGCAACCTCTTGTATCATTTTATCATTATTGGCCGGCGTGGCAATTGTTTTCGGGCTTTTGGGCGGCATCAATTGATTTAAATTCGAAGCCGATAAAAAACTGTTGTCTTTTTCAAATGAATTGGCCAACATATAGGTTTTCTTGCGCAAAAATTCGGAGTATTCTTCGATCGTTTGGTGTTCGTTTTGTTCGTTTACAGAAATGGGTTTCCCAATGCGGACTTTGATGATCCGATCCTTTTGAGTAAGTAATTCTGAAGGCAATTTTGCGGTGCGTAATGTGCCACTTATTTTAGACAACAAATAAAACATCCAGCTGTTTTTGGCATGAAAGTAAATGGGAATTACGGGCACCTGTGCTTTTCGGATTACCTTAATTGCCCCTTCTTCCCAGTGTTTGTCTACGACTAATTTTCCGTCTTTGTAGGTAGAAACTTCTCCAGCAGGAAACATCCCTAAGGGTTTGCCGTCACTCAAGTGGCGTAGCGTTTCTTTGATGCCAATCACACTTGATTTTGCTCCTTTGTGATTTTCAAAGGGATTCACCGGCATGATGTATTTCTTGAGCGGATCAATACGGTGCAGCAAGAAGTTGGCAATAATTTTAAAATTGGGCTCGTGCTCCAACATCAATTTTAACAGTAAAATGCCATCAATTCCGCCCAAGGGATGATTGGAGATGGTGATGTAGGCGCCGTCTTTAGGCAGACGCTTTAAATCGGCTTCAGGGATCTCAAACTTGATCTGAAACTCGTCAAGTATTGCATTCAAGAATTCAAGATCCTTTAGGTGTTTATTTCGGTCGTATATTTTGTTTAGGGTTGAGATTTTTAAAACCTTGGTAAGCAGCCAGCCTGAAATAGTTCCCAACACACCATATTTGTCGGTGTTTATTGCCTTGGCAACCTCTTTAGCGCTCACTAAACCCATAAGTAAATGTTTGTTTGAAGTGAAACAAAGATAGCAAAAAACTCCAATTTTATTTTTTTTTCTAGAGCAACCGAACACTTTTTTACTACTTTTGAAAGGATCAAAAAAGTTCCTCTGCATGAAGATTATCTCCTATAATGTGAACGGTATTCGAGCTGCTATTTCCAAAGGATTTTTGGAATGGTTGCAACAAGCCGATCCGGATGTCATTTGTTTACAAGAAATAAAAGCCACTCCCGATCAAATACCAACCTTAGACATTGAATTGGCAGGTTATCCTTATCATTATTGGTTTCCAGCCGAAAAAAAGGGGTACAGCGGAGTAGCCATATTGTCTAAAACAAAACCCAACAAGGT